>Ga0189283_10204_pt1 | contig 49291 bp, 47 predicted proteins | sample N26C4minimetaG_FD_130320 | JGI IMG/M metagenome (GOLD analysis project Ga0189283, IMG submission 130320) | Marine microbial communities from the Costa Rica Dome - N26 C4 mini metaG | ecosystem: Environmental > Aquatic > Marine > Oceanic > Photic zone | place: Costa Rica: the Eastern Pacific...
ATCGCCTCTTCGCGGACCAGGACCGGGCCGTTCACCTCGGTCAGGCCGTTCTCGGTGCTGTGCACGTCCAGCATGAACTGCGCCAGCGCCCGATGCAGCCGCGCCACATGCCCGCGAAGCATGACGAAGCGGGCGCCCGAGATCCTGGCCGCCGTCGCGAAATCCAGATCGCGCGCGGCGGGCAACTCGTAATGCTCCTTGGGCGTGAAGCCGAATTCGGGAGGCGTCCCCCACCGGCGCAGTTCCACGTTGTCGGATTCGTCCTTGCCGTCGGGGACGTCGTCATAGGGCAGGTTGGGCAGTTCCAGCAGCAGCTCGGTCAGCCGCCGGTCCTGTTCGCGGGCCTCGTCCTCCAGCCGCGCCACCTCGGCCTTGCGCTCGGCGACGAGGGTGCGCAGGCGCTCGAACTCGGCCTCGTCGCCTCGGGCCTTGGCGGCGCCGACCTGTTTCGAGGCGGCGTTCTGCTCGGATCGCGCGGTTTCGGCCTGATGGATGCGGGCGCGCCGTTCGCCGTCCAGCTCCAGGATCCGGGCCGAAACGCCCGTCAGGCCCCGGCGGGCCATGGCCGCGTCGAAGGCATCGGGATTGTTGCGGATGGTGCGGATATCGTGCATGGGACCCCTCGGCCGGCAGAATTTCTGCGCAGGATATGCCGCAAAGCCCGCGCCGATTGAACCGCAAAAGCGTTCAGGGCTGCGCGGGCCGGGGCGCGGGGGCCAGCCCCATCAGCGCGGCGGGCAGGCGCAGGGCGATGCTGCGCGCCGCCGGATCGCCGGTCCTGGCCACGACGATGGCCGTGACCGACCAGCGGCCGTTCCGCTGCAACAGGACGGGCGCGCCCGACCATCCGCCGCCGACGGCGCAGTCCAGGGCCAGCAGCGGGCGCAGATCGTCCACCAGCCGGCATGTCCGCGTCCGGGGCGATAGCGGCGCGGCGTAGGGATAGCCGGCAATGGCGAAGGTCTGGTCCGCGGCAAAGCTTCGGGTGACGTCGACGGGTGTGATGCCGGCCAGCGGCGCGGAGAGCGTCAGGCGGGCCAGATCGCTTTCCAGCCGCTCCAGCGGGCCGGCCCCTGCCGGCGCGGGCACGGTGTAGATGGCGGCCACGCGCCCCTCGGCCGCGGGGCGGCCATCGGTCAGACCGGCCACGAACCGGACGTCTGCGGGCGCGGCGGTCCCGCCGGCGCCGTCGAAGACGCAGTGCCGCGCGGTCACAACCGTGCTGGGGCCGACCAGCACGCCCGTGCAGCCCCGATCCGGCGCCTCGGGCCGGACCAGCACGCGGCCCACGGCGGCAAGGGGCAGCCCGTCGCGCGCCTGCGCCGCCGCAGCCTGCGGCGAAAGCGGCAAGGCCGCCGCAAGGGCAAGACCGGCCAGGACGGGCGACAGATGCGGCGGGGCGGGCAGGACGGGCATCGCGACCTCGGGAAATGCCGGCGATCCTTGTCCCGCCGCCGCTGGATGTCCAGCGCCGTCCCGGCGGCGATTGCGCTACCGGATGCCGCGGCGCCCTTGCTTGCCAAGGCTCGGGGCCACAGATAGGGTGCGCGCCAATTCAGAAGGGGGCGCCGTCCGCCCCGTCACAGAAGGACCATCCGATGTTCGTCACACCTGCCTACGCGCAAGCGGCCGGAGGGGCCGGGGGCGCGTTCGCCAGCTTCGTTCCGCTGATCCTGATCTTCGCGATCATGTACTTCCTTCTGATCCGCCCGCAGCAGAAGAAGGTGAAGCAGCATCAGAAGATGGTCGAGGCGCTGCGCCGGGGCGACCAGGTGGTCACGGCCGGGGGGCTGATCGGCAAGGTGTCCAAGGTCAAGGATGACGGCGAGATCGAGGTCGAACTGGCCGACGGCGTGCGGGTCCGGGTGGTCAAGGCGACGATCAGCCAGGTGATCAGCAAGACCGAACCCGCCGCGTCCTGAGGGCATCAGATGCTGCACATCCCCTTGTGGAAACGGGTGGTGATCTGGGGGCTGGTCGCCCTCGGATTGCTCTATGCCATGCCAAACGCGTTCTATTCGCGGGTCGAGACGCATAACGACGCCCTCGTCGCGATCGAGAGGCAGGGCAGCACCCCCGAGCGCGAGGCGCAGGCCGCGGTCTGGCCGTCGTTCCTGCCAAGCTCGCTGGTCAATCTCGGGCTCGACCTGCGGGGCGGGGCGCATCTGATGGCCGAGGTTCAGGTCGCCGATGTCTACAAGGACCGGATGGACGGCTACTGGCCCGAGATTCGCGACGCGCTGCGCGCCGCCCGCGATCAGGTGGGCACGATCCGGCGGCTGGACGGCCCACCGGGCGAGCTGCGCATCGGGATCTCCAACCCCGACGGTATGGCGCGCGCGCTGGAAATCGTGCGCGGTCTGGCCCGGCCCGTCACCTCGCTGACCGGGGTCGGGGCCACCGATATCGAGGTGCAGGGCCAGAACGGCCAGCTTGTCGTGACGCTGTCCGAGGCCGAACGCGCCGCCACCGACGACCGGACCATCCGCCAGAGCCTGGAGATCATCCGCCGCCGCGTCGACGAGGTCGGTACCCGCGAACCGACCATCCAGCGCCAGGGGCAGGACCGTATCCTGATCCAGGTGCCGGGAATCGGATCGGCCGAGGAGCTGAAGCAGTTGATCGGCACCACCGCCAAGCTGACCTTCAACGGGGTCGAGGGGCGGACGACCGACGCGCAGGCCGATCCGGGGGCGCGGAACCTGCTTCTGCCGTCGATGGACGAACAGGGCGTCTATTACATCGTTCAGCAGACGCCGGTCGTGTCGGGCGAGGACCTGACCGATGCCCAGCCCTCGTTCGACCAGAACGGCCGGCCGGCGGTGAATTTCCGCTTCGACCCCACCGGCGCGCGCAAGTTCGGCGACTACACCGCCGCCAATATCGGCTCGCCCTTCGCCATCGTGCTGGACAACGAGGTTATCTCGGCCCCCGTGATCCGCGACCATATCGCCGGCGGGTCGGGCATCATCACCGGCAATTTCACCGTCGAGCAATCGACACAGCTTGCCGTGCTGCTGCGCGCCGGCGCGCTGCCCGCCCGCATGACGTTTCTGGAAGAGCGCACGATCGGCCCCGAACTGGGGCAGGACAGCATCGATGCGGGGCGGATCGCCAGCCTGATCGCCGGTCTGGCGGTGCTGGTCTTCATGTGGGCCAGCTACGGCCTGTTCGGCCTGTTCGCCAATGTCGCGCTGCTGTTGAACGTGGCAATGCTGTTCGGCCTGCTCAGCATGATCGGCGCCACCCTGACCCTTCCGGGCATCGCCGGGATCGTTCTGACCATCGGCATGGCGGTCGACGCGAACGTGCTGATCTTCGAGCGCATCCGCGAAGAGATGAAGACCGCGCGCGGCCCGGCCCGGGCGATCGAACTGGGCTATGACCGGGCGCTGTCGGCCATCGTGGACGCCAATATCACCACCTTCATCATCGCCACCATCCTGTTCACCCTGGGCTCGGGCCCTGTGCGCGGCTTCGCCGTGACGCTCGGGCTGGGCATCATCACGTCGGTCTTCACCGCGATCTACGTCACGCGTATCATCATCGTGACCTGGTTCGAACGCCGTCGTCCGAAGACGATCGAGGTCTGACATGCGTCTGCGGCTGGTTCCCGAGCAAACCAACATCGACTTCTTCAAGTACCGCAACGCCACCCTGGGCGCGTCGGTCGTCGCCATGATCCTGGCGGTCGTACTGTGGCTGGTGATGGGGCTGAACTTCGGCATCGACTTCAAGGGCGGCACCACGATCCGCACCCAGTCGACCCAGGCGGTCGATGTGGGGGCCTATCGCAACGCGCTGCAGCCGCTGAACCTGGGCGACGTGCTGATCACCGAGGTGTTCGACCCCAGTTTCGGGCCGGACCAGAACGTGGCGATGGTCCGCATCCAGGCGCAGGAGGGACAGGAAAGCGTGTCCTCGGACACCGTCGCCTCGGTCGAGCAGGCGCTGCGCGCCCTGGATCCGAACATCGCCTTCCTCTCGGTCGAATCGGTGGGGCCGAAAGTATCGGGCGAGCTGATCCGCACGGCGTTTCTGGCGGTGGCCGCGTCGCTGGCGGCGATCCTGATCTATATCTGGCTGCGCTTCGAGTGGCAGTTCTCGGTCGGGGCGGTGGCTGCGCTGTTCCACGACGTGCTGCTGACGATCGGCATCTTCTCGCTGTTCCAGATCAAGTTCGACCTGGCCACCATCGCCGCGCTGCTGACCATCATCGGCTATTCGATCAACGATACGGTGGTGATCTTCGACCGGCTGCGCGAGAACCTGATCAAGTACAAGCAGCGCCCGTTGCAGGACGTGATGAATCTGAGCGTGAACGAGACGCTGAGCCGCACCCTGATGACCAGCGGCACCACCCTGATCGCGCTGACCGCGCTGCTGGTGCTGGGCGGCGACGTGATCCGCGGTTTCGTCTTCGCCATCACCTGGGGCGTGGTCGTCGGCACCTATTCGTCGGTCTACGTGGCCAAGAACATCGTGCTGTTCCTGGGCGTCAAGCGCGACTGGACCAGCCCCGGCGCGGACAAGGGCAACCAGTTCGCGAAGACCGACGCCTGACATGCCGGCCGGGCTGGTCGACATGCCCGGCCTGGCCTGGATCGTGGCGGCGGCCTGTCTGGCCGGAATCGTCAGGGGGTTCAGCGGGTTCGGGACGGCCATGGTCTATCTGCCGGTCGCCGGCCAGTGGCTGACCCCGTTCGAGGCGCTGACCACCCTGGCCGCCATGGATCTGGTCGGGCCGCTGCCGAACGTGCCCCGCGCCCTGCGCGACGGCGACCCGCCCGACGTTCTGCGGCTGGCGGCGGGGCTGGTGCTGGCGCTGCCCGCGGGGCTTCTGACGCTCAGCCTGGTTCCCGCCGAGGCGTTTCGCTACGCGGTGTCGCTGCTGGCGCTCGGGCTGCTGGCGGTGCTCGCCGCGGGTCTGCGCTATCACGGGCCGATGTCGCCGCGCCTGGTGCTGGGAACGGGGGCGGCCGGGGGCTTTCTGGCCGGGACGGCCGGCATGCCGGGCCCGCCGGTGATCCTGCTCTACATGGCCAGCCCGCTGCCGGTCAGCGCCATCCGCGCCAATACGCTGCTTTACCTGCTGCTGGCCGACATGGCGCTGCTGGCGGCGATGACGCTCGGCGGCGTGCTGGAACCGGGCGCCCTGTGGCTGGGACTGGTACTGATCCTGCCCTATACTCTGGCCAATATCGTCGGGGCCGCGCTGTTCCGGCCCGACCGGGCGCGGGCCTACCGCACCATCGCCTATGGCATCATCGCCCTGTCGGCCCTGAACGGCCTGCCCCTGTTCGACTGACCGAGGACCATCCATGCGCATGAACGAGATCGCCTATACCGACGCACAGCCGGTCGACGGCTACGGGCCGGGCTTCTTCCGGATCGGGGGCAAGGTGCATCACGGGCCGGTCGTGGTGCTGCCCTCCGGCGTGTCCGCCTGGCAGGGCTTCGACGATCTGCAGCCGCTGCTCGATGCGGCGGCCGGCATCGATGTGCTGTTCGTGGGGACGGGGGCCGAGATCGCCCATCCGCCCGCCGAGTTCCGCGCCGCCGTCGAGGCGGCCGGGCCGGGGGTCGAGGCGATGGCCTCGCCCGCCGCCTGCCGCACCTACAACGTGCTGCTCTCCGAGGGGCGGCGCGTGGGGCTGGCGCTGCTCCCGGTCTAGCGCCTCTCCTCCGCGTGGGGTTTGCGGCGCCATGCGCCCTTCCGCGCTGCGGCCCGATGGGCTAAGGGGGCGCGGATGGAACTGACGGTGACCGATCTGGCCTGCGCCCGCGGCGGGGTGCCGCTGCTCGAAGGGCTGAGCTTTTCGCTGGCCGCGGGCGAGGCGTTGATCCTGCGCGGGCCGAACGGCGCGGGCAAGACCACGCTGCTGCGCACCCTCGCCGGGCTTCAGCCGCCCCGGTCGGGGCGTATCTCGCTGCCGCCCGACGCGCTGGCCTATGGCGCCCATGCCGACGGGGTGAAGGCGACGCTGACGGTCGCCGAGAACCTGGCCTTCTGGGCCGGCATCTTCGGCACGCGCGGCATCGACACGGCGCTGGACCGGTTCAACCTGCGCGATCTGGCGGAACGGCAGGCGCAGAACCTGTCGGCGGGGCAGAAGCGGCGCCTGGGCCTGGCACGCATCCTGGTGACGGGGCGGCCGATCTGGGCGCTGGACGAACCGACCGTGTCGCTGGACCGGGACAGCGTGGCCCTGTTCGCCGCCGCGGTCGAGGCGCATCTGGCCGCCGGCGGCGCCGCCCTGCTGGCCACCCATATCGATCTGGGCCTGGGCGCGCGCAGCCTGGACGTTTCGGCCTTTCGCGCCCGTCCGCGCGAGGAGGCGGGATTCGACGCGGCCTTCGGCGAGGCGTTTCTGTGATCCGGCTGCTCTTGCGGGATCTGCGCCTGGCCGTGCGGGCCGGCGGCGGGTTCGGCCTGGCGCTGGCCTTCTTTCTGATCGTCGTGGTCCTCGTCCCGCTCGGCGTCGGGCCCGAGGCGGCGCTGCTGTCGGTGATCGCGCCGGGCATCCTGTGGCTGGGCGCGCTACTGGCCTGTCTTCTGTCGCTGGACCGCATCTTCGCCCTGGATCACGAGGACGGATCGCTGGACCTGCTGGCGACGGCGCCGGTGCCGCTGGAAGGCGCGGTGGCGGTCAAGGCGCTGGCGCACTGGCTGACCACCGGGCTGCCGCTGGTCCTGGCCGCGCCCGTCTTCGGGCTGCTTCTGTCCCTGCCGGCGTCGGGGCAGCCCTGGCTGGTCGTCTCGCTGGCGCTCGGGACACCGGCGCTGAGCATCATCGGGGCCTTCGGTGCCGCGCTGACCGTCGGGCTGAAGCGCGGCGGGCTGCTGCTGTCGCTTCTGGTCCTGCCGCTCTACGTGCCGACGCTGGTCTTCGGCGCCGAGGTGGTGCGGCGCGGCGCCCAGGGGCTGGCGGTCGAGACGCCGCTGGCCATGCTGGCCGGCATCACCTTCGGCGCGGTGGCGCTGCTGCCCTTCGCCGCCGCCGCCGCGCTGCGGATCAATTTGCGTTGAACACGCGCCCCTGCGCGGAACGGGCGCAGTTTCCGGGGCCGCGCGCCGCTTGAGCCCGCCTCCGCCGCCCGGTAGAGATGGCGCATGTCGATCTGGCAATATGCGAACCCGGCCAAGTTCATGGCCACCACCCGGAAGCTCACCCGCTGGCTGGGCATTCTGGCCGTCGTGACGCTGGCCGTGGGGCTGATCTGGGGGTTCTTCCTGACCCCCGACGATTACCGGCAGGGATCGACGGTCAAGATCATCTACCTGCATGTCCCATCGGCGCTGCTGGCGATCAATGGCTGGATGACCATGCTGGTCGCGTCACTGATCTGGCTGGTCCGCCGCCACCATGTCAGCGCGCTAGTGGCCAAGGCCACCGCGCCGGTCGGGGCGACGATGACGATCATCGCGCTGTTCACGGGCGCCGTCTGGGGGCAGCCGATGTGGGGCACCTGGTGGGCCTGGGATCCGCGCCTGACCTCGTTCCTGATCCTGTTCCTGTTCTATCTGGGCTACATGGCCCTGTGGGCGGCGATCGAGGATCCGGACACCGCCGCCGATCTGACAAGCGTGCTGTGCCTCGTGGGCTCGGTCTTCGCGGTGCTCAGCCGCTATGCCGTCCTGTTCTGGAACCAGGGGCTGCATCAGGGGGCGTCTCTATCGATGGACGCCGAAGAGAACGTGTCGGACGTCTTCTACCTGCCGCTGCTGACGGCGATGGCGGGGTTCGTGCTGTTGTTCGTGGCGCTGGTCCTGCTGCGGACGCGCACGGAAATCCGGGCGCGGCGGCTGCACGCCCTGCGCCTGCGCGAAAGGATGGCGGCCTGATGCCCGATCTCGGAAAATATGCGGTCGAGGTGCTCAGCGCCTATGCGGGCGGTCTGGCCCTGCTGGCCCTGATCGGCGGGCAGAGCCTGCTGCGCGCCCGCCGGGTGGCGCGGCAGTTGCGGCAGGCCGAGGGGCGTCGCGATGGCTGAGCGGGTCCGGCTCTTCGCGCTGATGGTCCCGCTGGCGGTGCTGGCGGTCGTCGCCGGGCTCTGGCTGGGCATGAGCAGCCGCGAGACCGATGCGGCGCCGGCGCAGGCGGGGCAGGCGGCCCCGGACCTGCCGCTCGAGCCGCTCGGCGATCATCCGGTGCTGGACGGGGCGGCGCTGCGCGCGCCGGGGGTCAAGGTGCTGAACTTCTGGGCCAGCTGGTGCGCGCCCTGCCGGGCCGAGCATCCGAGTCTCGTCGCGCTGGCAGAGGAAGGCGTGCCGGTCTACGGCGTGAACTACAAGGACACCCCCGAGAACGCCGAAGAGTTCCTGTCCAGCCTGGGAAATCCCTACGCCGCGATCGGTGCCGACCGGAGCGGGCGGGTCGCGATGGGCTGGGGGCTGATGGGCCTGCCCGAAACCTTCGTCATCGACGGGTCCGGGACGATCGTGCTGCGCTTTGCCGGCCCGATCACCGAGCGCAGCCTGAACGGGACGATCCGTCCCGCCATCGAGGCGGCGCGGCAGCGTTAACCGCCACCGCCCATTCCCGCCGCCAGGGCGAGGAACAGAAGCACCCCGGTTTCCAGGAACGGAACGCTCATCGGCAGTTGCCGGACGGCGGTGCGGATACCCTTCTTACTCATTACGGATCCCCCAGACATTGTGACGCGATCTTGTCCCAATGATGGGCCGGGAAGGTGGTTCCGCGCCAGATCGGGGCAACTTTATGGCGGCGATTTTCTGCCGTCGAGGGGCGGGCCGCGGGGGGTTCCGGTTCCGGCCGGCCGACGCCTCCGCGACAGAATGCAGCGGAATATCATGTGATATCAGTGGGTTGAGAGGCCTTTCCGGCCGCGGATGTCCCGTGCGGCGGGACGCGGCGGGGCATAGGGGGCAGGTGGCCGTCCGCGGCCGCCGGACGGCTGCGGAATGCCGGAACGGCGACAATGGCGCGCCGCCACCGGCATTGTCCGTCCGCATCGGGCGGGCGCCACCTCGGCGCTGGCGTCGCGACGCAAAAACGCCCCGATTCGCGGGAATCGGGGCGCTCCGATGGCAGTGGTCCGGGCGATGTCAGGCGGCGGCGAGATTGCGCAGCACGTAGTGCAGCACGCCCCCATGCTCGACATATTCCTTCTCGACGGCGGTATCGATCCGGCACTTGATCTCGATCTCGCGGGTCGTGCCGTCGCCATGGGTGATGGTGCAGGGCACCGTCTGGCCGGGCTTCAGATCGCCCTCCAGCCCGGTGATCTCGACCGTCTCGTCGCCCTTGAGGCCGAGCGATTTGCGCGTGTCGCCGCCGGTGAACTCGAACGGAATGACCCCCATCCCGACGAGGTTCGAGCGGTGGATGCGCTCGAAGCTCTCGGCGATCACCGCCTTTACGCCCAGAAGGGCCGTCCCCTTGGCCGCCCAGTCGCGGCTGGAGCCGGCGCCGTACTGCTCGCCCGCGAAGATGACCAGCGGCGTGCCCTGGTCCTGATACGCCATCGCCGCGTCGTAGATCGCCTGCTGCTGGCCGTCGGGCCCCTTGGTGTAGCCGCCCTCGACCCCGTCCAGCATCTCGTTGCGGATGCGGATATTGGCGAAGGTGCCGCGCATCATCACCTCGTGATTGCCGCGGCGGCTGCCGTAGGAGTTGAACTCCCGCACCGGCACCTGACGTTCGATCAGGTACTTGCCCGCGGGGGTCGTCTCCTTGAACGATCCGGCGGGGCTGATGTGGTCGGTCGTGACCATGTCGCCGAGCAGCGCCAGGATCCGCGCGCCGCGGATGTCCGAGATGGTGCCCGGCTCCTTGCTCATGTTGCGGAAATAGGGCGGGTTCTGCACATAGGTCGAGCTGGGGGGCCAGTCATAGGTCTGGCTGTCCGTGGTCTCGACGCTGCGCCACTTGTCGTCGCCCTTGAAGACGTCGGCATACTTGGCCTGGAACGCCTCGCGCGTCACCGTCTTCTCGACCAGATCGGCGATCTCTTTCTGGCTGGGCCACAGATCCTTCAGGTAGACGGGGTTGCCGTCCTTGTCGGTGCCGAGCGGTTCGCGCGCGATATCGACATTCATGTCGCCGACCAGCGCATAGGCCACCACCAGCGGCGGCGAGGCCAGATAGTTGGCGCGCACGTCCGGGCTGATGCGGCCCTCGAAGTTGCGGTTGCCCGACAGGACCGAGACGCCGATCAGGTCGTGATCGTTGATCGCCTTGGAGATCTCGGGTTCGAGAGGCCCGGAATTGCCGATACAGGTGGTGCAGCCATAGCCCACGAGGTTGAAGCCGATCGCGTCCAGGTCCTCTTGCAGCCCCGCCGCCTCGAGATAGGCCGAGACGACCTGCGAGCCGGGCGCGAGCGAGGTCTTGACCCAGGGCTTGCGGTTCAGCCCCAGTTCGCGCGCCTTGCGGGCCACCAGTCCGGCGCCGATCATCACATAGGGGTTCGACGTGTTGGTGCAGGACGTGATCGAGGCGATCACGATCGAGCCGTCATGGATCTGCGACCGGTCGGCATCGCCGCCGGACACGAAGCAGCGGCGGTGATGGCCCTCGTCGCCGGGGATGTCCACCGGCTCGGGCGCGCCGCCTTCGCCTTCCCACCGCACCTCGGCGTTCTGGCTGGCATCCTTGCCCGCGCGCTGCCCCTTGACGTACTCGCCGAAGGCGCGGGCGGCGCGATCCAGGGCGATATGGTCCTGCGGGCGCTTGGGCCCCGAGATGGCCGGAACCACCGTGCCCATGTCGAGCTCCAGCGTATCGGTATAGACCGGCTCGTATCCCGGGTGGCGCCACATGCCGTTTTCCTTGGCATAGGCCTCGACCAGGGCAATCGTCTCTTCCGACCGGCCGGTCTGGGTCAGATAGCGGATCGTCTCGTCATCGATGGGGAAGAAGCCGCAGGTCGCGCCGTATTCGGGCGCCATGTTGCCGATGGTCGCCCGGTCGGCCAGGGGGACGGTATCCAGCCCGTCGCCGTAGAATTCGACGAACTTCCCGACGACGCCCTTCTCGCGCAGCATCTTGACCACGCGCAGCACCAGGTCGGTCGCGGTCGTGCCCTCGACCATCTTGCCGGTCAGCTTGAAACCGACGACCTCGGGGATCAGCATGCTGATCGGCTGGCCCAGCATCGCGGCCTCGGCCTCGATCCCGCCGACGCCCCAGCCCAGCACGGCCGCGCCGTTGACCATGGTCGTGTGGCTGTCGGTGCCGACCAGCGTGTCGGGATAGGCCACTTCCTCGCCGCGCTGATCGGTATCGGACCAGACGGTGCGCGCCAGATATTCCAGGTTGACCTGATGGCAGATCCCGGTGCCCGGCGGCACGACGCGGAAATTGTCGAATGCCTTCTGGCCCCATTTGAGGAACGTGTAGCGTTCGATGTTGCGTTCATATTCCCGCTCGACATTCATCTGGAACGCCCGGGGATTGCCGAACTCGTCGATCATCACCGAATGGTCGATCACCAGATCGACCGGGTTCAGCGGGTTGATCTTCTGCGCGTCGCCGCCAAGGGCGACGATCCCGTCGCGCATGGCCGCCAGGTCCACCACGGCGGGCACGCCGGTGAAGTCCTGCATCAGCACGCGGGCGGGGCGATATGCGATCTCGCGCGAGGAGGTGCCGTTGTCGTCGGCCCAGGCCGAAAAGGCCCGGATGTCGTCGGTCGTGACGGTCTTGCCGTCCTCGAAGCGGAGCAGGTTCTCAAGCACGACCTTCAGCGCGATGGGAAGGCGGTCGAAGGTCCCCAGCCCCGCGGCCTCGGCGGCGGCGAGCGAGTAATAGGCATAGCTCTTGCCGCCGACGTTCAGCGTCTTGCGGGTCTTCGAGCTGTCGTGTCCAACCTGGATGGGCATCTGGCCTCTCCCTGACTGTGGCGTGAAGCTGCCCTCAACTGCCGCAGGAGCACCGGGCAATCAAGGTGTCGCCGTTGTATACCGTTGTGCACCGTCGAGCGCCAGTGCCATTTCCGCCCCATGTGAGCCAAGGGTTACATCTTCTCGCAAAACCTTGATTGGCTTGGCTGCGGGTGCCCCATTAGGCAGGTTGCACAAGTCGGGAAAGGGAAGAAATGAAGGCGTTCGGCATCGTCGCGATGGCTGCCGCGCTCGGCGCGGGCGTGCCGGCCACGGCCCAGGAAGAGCCGGTTCTGATCGAGCTGTTCACCTCGCAGGGCTGTGCGGCCTGTCCTCCGGCCGATGCGCTGCTGAGTGAACTTGCCGCACGCGACGACGTGGTGGCCCTGGCGCTGCATGTCGATTACTGGGACTATATCGGCTGGAAGGACGCCTTCGCCTCGCCGGTCTTCACCGCCCGCCAGCGCGGCTATGCCCGGGCGGCGGGCGCGCATATGGTCTATACGCCGCAGATGATCGTCGAGGGGATGGACCCGATCGTGGGCTATCGCCCCATGGAGGTGGTGGACCTGATCGAGAAGCACCGGTCCCAACCCGATCCGGTGACGCTGAGCGCCGATCGCAGCGGGACCACGGTAAAGATCGATCTGTCCCCCAAGGCGGGGTCCGACCCGGTCGGTCCGGTCCTGGTGCAGATCGCCACCTACGCGCCGGAACGCACGGTCAAGATAGACAAGGGCGAGAATGCGGGGCGCGAGATCACCTATTCCAACATCGTCACGAGCTGGAAGGTGCTGGGCGAATGGGATGGCGCAACGCCGCTGACCCTGACCGCCGACCTGGCCGAGGATCAGCCCGCCGTCGTGGTGGTGCAGCGCAAGGGCCACGGCCGGGTTCTGGCGGTCGAACGGGCCGACTAGCCCGGGCCTGTCCCTTCTTCGCCTCTCGATGTTTGCCTGTGCACCGGTCCCGGCAGGCGCGGCTTCCGCGCGGGCGGCATTGACAATCGCTGCGCCCCCCGGCGTCATGGGCGCGCGACCCGTCCCCGCGGCCCTGCGGGGATCAAGAGTGTCACAGGGAGGAAAATCGATGTTTCGACTAGGGATGGCCCTTGCGGCCGCGCTGACGATCGGCTCGGCGGCCGGAGCGCAGGATCTTTCCATCGCCACCGGCGGAACCGGCGGCACCTATTACCCGTATGGCGGCGGCCTGGCCGAGTTGATCGGCAAATACGTGGATGGCGCCCAGGCCACGGCCGAGGTGACCGGTGCATCGGTCGAGAACATGGCGCTGATCGCCCGGCAGGAGACGGACATGGCCCTGGCCCTGGCCGATACGGTCTTCGGCGCCTATCAGGGCTCGATCGACCCGTTCACCGACCGCCCGGTCGAGGCGGCGCGGGCGCTGGCCTCGATCTATCCCAACGCCGTTCATATCGTCGCCCTTGCCGATAGCGGCATCGAAAGCCTGGAAGACCTGAAGGGCAAGCGGGTTTCGGTCGGTGCGCCGGGATCGGGGACCGAGGTGAACGCGCAGCAGATCCTGACGTCGAACGGCATCACCTATGACGACATCGACGAGCAGCGCCTGAACTTCAACGAAACGGCCGACGCGCTGCGCGACGGCGATATCGATGCGGGGTTCTGGAGCGTCGGACCCCCGACCAGCTCGATCCTGAACCTCGCCGCGACCACGGGGATCAAGCTGATCCCGCTGACCGACGAAGAGGTCGCGAACGCGCAGAAGCAACAGCCGGTCTTTGCGGCCTATACCATGCGCGCCGGGCTGTATGACGGGGTGGACGAGGTCAAGACCATCTCGATCCCGAACGTCCTGGTGGTCAACGCGGCCATGGACGAGGAACTGGCCTATCAGATCACCAAGAACATGTTCGAACATGTGGACGATCTGATCGCGGTCCATCCGGCGGCCAACGACACCACGGTCGAATTCGCCCTCGGCTCCACGCCCATCCCGTTCCATCCCGGCGCGATCCGGTATTACGAGGAAATCGGCCAGACGGTTCCCGACAAGCTCAAGCCATGAGCCACGGCGCGCCCGGCCGGCGCGCGGCCCTGGCGGCGGGTCTGGCCCTCTGGGCCGGTTCCGCCGCCGCGGGCACGCTGCTGGTCGAAGGTGCCGACGGTCCCCTTCTGTCGCTGTCCGCGCCGGAAGGGGCCGAATGGTGCCTGCGCTGGAACCATTCCGTCACCGGGGGACCGGTGGCGGATTGCTTTGTCAATTCGAAGGGGCGGATGGTGCTGGATCACTCCTACCTGCACGATTACGCGGCCGGGCTGGGCGACGTTCCGGGTCGGGGCCGCGTCCACGCGGCGGCCGGCGGCGGCTACGAGATCGACGATATCGACGAGCCGGTGCCGGACAACGCGCTGGTCCTGCGGGTCGGGCGGCCGAGCGTCGACCACCGGCTGGAGATCGGTGGCGAGACCTTCGACCTGAGCGCGCTTGCCGCCAACCGGCGCGTGACGCTGCGGCTGGTGCCCTGACATGTCGACGCCCGAAGAACGCGCGCTGAAGACCGCCGACCCGACCAGCGCCCCCGCGCAAAGCTACAGGATCGTCGGGCTGATCGCCGTCGTCGCGGTCCTGCTGTCGCTGTTCCAGCTCTACGCCGCGGGGATCGAGCCGCTCGGCCTGTTCTACCAGCGGTCGATCCACCTTGCCTTCATCATGGTGCTGGCCTTCCTCATGTTCCCGGTCTTCGGGCGCCGGGGGCGGGGGCCGGTCGGCTGGATCATCGATGCGGCCTTCATCGCCGCCTCGATCGCCAGCGGCGCCTATATCGTGTGGAACCTCGACGCCATCTTCGCGCGGGCCGGATTCTGGAGCGAGACCGACATCTGGATGGCGGTGCTGACCACCGTCACCGTGCTCGAGGCGAGCCGCCGCGCCATCGGCCTGCCGATGACGCTGATCGGGGTGGTGGCGATCCTGTACGGCTTTGCCGGCCCAAGGGGCGAATTGCCATGGCTGGGCGAATGGCTGCCGGGGATCCTGTCGCATCGCGGCAACAGCCTGAGCCGCCTGGCGGGGCAGCTCTATCTGGGGCAGGAGGGGATATATGGCCTGCCGCTCGGTGTCGCGGCCACCTATATCTTCGTCTTCGTCCTGTTCGGCGCCTTTCTCGAGGTCACGGGCGCGGGCAAGTTCTTCATCGATCTGGCCTATGCTGCGACCGGTCGCAAACCGGGCGGTCCGGCAAAGGCCGCGGTCCTGGCCTCGGCGGGGATGGGCTCGATCTCGGGCTCGGCCATCGCCAATGTGGTGACGACCGGCGCCTTCACCATCCCGCTGATGAAAAGGCTGGGCTACCGGCCGGCCCAGGCCGGCGGGATCGAGGCCGCGGCCTCGACCGGCGGTCAGATCACGCCGCCCTTGATGGGGGCGGGGGCCTTTCTGATCGCGGAATACACCCGCATTCCCTATGTCGATATCGTCCTGGTCTCGATCTACCCCGCGGTCCTGTATCTCGGCACCGTCTACCTGTTCGTCCATATCGTGGCGATGAAGCGGGGCATGGCCGGAATGCCCGCCAGCGAGCTGCCGAATGTCGGCCATACGCTGCGGGCCGGCTGGCACTTCATCCTGCCGCTGTTCATCCTGATCTTCCTGCTGGTGCAGAACCTGTCGCCGATGCGGGTCGGGTTCTGGGCGATCCTGTCGGTCGTGGCGGTGACCCTGTTGCGGGGGCTGTGGGACCTGTTCGTCGTGGCGCCGCGACGGGGCGAGGGCGTGACGGCCGCGCGGCTGAGTGCGGCGGCGTCGACCGGGCTCGTGCTTCTGGGCCGGGCGCTGACGCTTGGCGCGCGCAACGCGGTGGCGGTGTCGATGGCCTGTGCCGTGGCCGGCATCATCGTGGGCGTCGTCGGGTTGACGGGACTGGGGCTGAAATTCTCGTCCATGATGATCGCGCTGTCGGGCGGCAACCTGGTGCTGGCGCTGATCCTGGTCCTGATCGCCAGCCTGATCCTGGGGATGGGGCTGCCGGTGACGGCCTCCTACATCGTGCTGATCGTGCTGGTGGGCCCGGCGCTCAGCCAGGAATTCGGCATCCCGCTGCTGATCGCGCATCTGGTCGTCTTCTGGTATTCGCAGGATAGCAACGTGACCCCGCCGATCGCGCTGGCGGGCTTCGCGGGGGCGGCGATTGCCGGGTCCAAGCCGCTGGAAACCAGCATGCAGGCCTGGAAATTCGCCAAGGGGCTGTATCTGATCCCGGTCTTCATGGTCTACAACCCCGAGATCATCCTGGGCGGGCCGGTGCCTTACGTGATCTTCACCGGCATCATCGCCGCCCTGTCGCTGGCGGCCTTTGCCGCGGCGCTGGAGGGATATCTGTTCGCGCCGATGGGCTGGCTGTGGCGGCTGGCGGTGGTGCCCGCGACCATCGCGGTGTTCCACCCGCGGTTCGAGGTCGAGCTTCTGGGTGCGCTGGTCCTGGCGGCGGTGCTGGCGGTCAACTGGCTCAAGGGGCGTTCCGCCCCGGCCGCGGCGCGCACCGGCTGACGCAAAAGCCGGGCCCGGTGCCGATGACGCGGGGGGCCGGGACGGGGATGCCTTGACAGCCGCCTCCCGATGGCCCAGATCAGGGCAGTCGCTGCGCTGCCGCGTGAGCATGCCGCGCCCCGAAGGGCCAGCAGCGACACGAAATTCAGTTCCCCATCACGCAGGGTGCCTGACGCGACGGCCGGATGACGCGGGACACGCCCGCCCGTCCCGAGGCCCCGTGCATCCCGACCGGCCGCCCTGACGGCCCTGTAACCGGACCGCGCCGGCATCGGCCGTGCGGACCCTGAAGGATAAGATTTGTTCGATTTCGATATGCTCGGCCTCTCGCCGACCCTGAACGACGCGCTCAAGCGCGGGGGCTTCGCCCAACCCACACCGATCCAGAACCAGGCGGTTCCGCTGGCGCTGGAAGGGCACGACATCCTGGGCCTGGCCCAGACCGGCACCGGCAAGACGCTGGCCTTCGGCCTGCCGCTGATCGACCATCTGCTGGCGCAGCCCGGCAAGCCCGCACCGAAAAGCGCCAAGGCGCTGGTGATGGCACCGACGCGCGAACTGGTGAACCAGATCGCCGACAGTCTGCGCGGCCTGACCGACGGGTCAAAGCTGCGCGTGGCCACCGTGGTCGGCGGCCAGTCGATCAACCGGCAGATCGGCGTGCTGGCCCGCGGGACCGATATCCTGGTCGCCACGCCCGGCCGCCTCATCGACCTGATGGATCGCGGCGCCGTCGATCTGGGCACCGTGCGCCATCTGGTGCTGGACGAGGCCGACCAGATGCTGGATCTCGGCTTCATCCACGCGCTGCGCAAGATCGCGCCGCGTCTGGGCTCGCCCCGGCAGACGATGCTGTTCTCGGCCACCATGCCCAAGCAGATGGAAGAGCTCAGCCGCGCCTATCTGACCAATCCGCGCCGCGTCCAGGTGTCGCCCCCGGGCAAGGCGGCCGACAAGGTCACGCAGTCGGTGCATTTCCTCGACAAGGCCGAGAAGCCCGTGAAGCTGCGCGAGATCCTGTCGCGGGACGCGCAGGCGCTGACCCTGGTCTTCGCCCGCACCAAGCACGGCGCCGAAAAGCTGATGAAGGGGCTGGTGGCCGACGGGTTCAACGCGGCCTCGATCCACGGCAACAAGAGCCAGGGCCAGCGTGACCGGGCGATCCGCGCCTTTCGCTCCGGCGAGATCACGGTTCTGGTCGCGACCGACGTCGCGGCCCGCGGCATCGACATCCCGGGCGTGGCCTATGTGATCAACTACGACCTGCCGGAAGTGCCCGACAGCTACGTGCACCGGATCGGCCGCACCGCGCGCGCCGGACGCGAGGGCGAGGCGATTGCCTTCTGCGCGCCGGACGAGGCGGAATTGCTGCACCAGATCCAGAAGGTGATGAAGATCGAGCTTCCGGTTGCCAGCGGCACCAGCCCGCTGCCGCTGCACGGATCGCTCGGCGGCAATGGCAAGAATGGCGGGCGCCGTCGCGGCGCGGGGTCGGGCAAGCCGTCTGCCGCCGCGCCGGCCGCCGCGCCGGGCAAGCGGCGTCGTCCGCGCCGCAGCCGCGCCGCCTGATCGCGCCGCGACATTTTGCCGGACCTTCCCGGCGGCCGGCGCAGGAACGCCGGCCGCCGATGCGCGTTGACCTGTCCGTCGCGGTGGAGGATGACGAGATGAGCTATACGATCGACAGGCGGCTCGACGGGGTCGATATCGACGAGGCCGAGCGCCGGGTGCGCGAGGCACTGACCGGCGAGGGTTTCGGCGTGCTGACCGAGATCGACGTCAAGGCCACGATGAAGAAGAAGCTGGACCGCGACATGGCGGCCTATCGGATCCTCGGCGCCTGCAACCCCAAGATGGCCTGGCATGCGCTGGAGGCCGAGCCGCGGGTGGGGGCGATGCTGCCCTGCAACGTCATCCTGCGCGAGGGCGAGGGCGGCACCGAGGTGAGCGCCATCGACCCGGTCGCCTCGATGCAGGCCATCGACAACGACGAGCTGCATTCCGCCGCCGCCGAGGTGCGCGACATGCTGCGCCGGGCGGTCGAGGCGGCCTGAGCGGCCGCGACCCCCGGTTTGCCGTAAAGGTGACGCAACGTCGTGTTGGCGGAACCCTGCCGGCGCGCGGTTTTGGCCGCTTGCCCCACAATCCTGCCGCATTCGCGCCGAATTGACGGCACAAGTCCTGACGAAATTCGAACTGCGAAAGGTGCGGGCGGCCCCGGCCGGGGCCCCTGCCGCAGTAGAAGGACGAGTGCCATGAAAATCCTCGCCGTAGACGACGATCCCCTGCTGCTGGATGTCCTGCATCGGTTGCTGGGCGGTATCGGCTATTCGGATGTCGTGCTGGCGGAAGGTGCGGAAGAGGCGCTGCAACATGTGGCCGCCCAGACGATTCCCTTCGAATGCGTGCTGCTGGACATCCAGATGCCCGGCATGGACGGGATCGCCCTGTGCGACAAGCTGCGCCGCAACCCGCTGTATCGCGACTGCCCGATCATCATGGTCACAGCCATGCACGACAAGGGATACGTCGATACCGCCTTTGCCGCCGGCGCGTCGGATTATGTCACCAAGCCGTTCGACGTGGCCGATCTGGGCATCCGCATCCGGCGCGCGCATCGCGATCTGCTGGAGCGCCGCCAGCAGCGCGCTCAGGAAATGCAGGCCCCCTTCGCCCTGGACGGCGTGGCGGGTGCCCTGAGCAGCGGTGCCTTCGAAGAGCATCTGTCGGCCCTGGGCGGGGCCGAGCGCCGCGCCTCATGCGTGTTCGCGCTGCGGCTCGACGATCTGCGCGATGTGCAGGCCGTCCTGTCCCCGCGCGATTTCCGCCAGCTCGTCACCGGGGTTGCCGAATGCATCGGCGCCGAACTGGGCGGCGGCTATGCCCTGGCCTATACCGGCAACGGGCGCTTTGCCTGCCTGCGGCACGGTGCGGAACTGATCGATCCCGAAGCCTTCGGCGCGCGTCTTCAGGCACGGCTGGATTCGGCGGTCGACACCATCCTGCCGGGAGCGCAGCCCGACCTGCATGTGACGGTGGGGCCGCCCATGCGGCCGCGCATGTCGGTCTCGGGCGGCGCGCGCGCGCTGGTCGCGCGTATCCTCGAACGGGTCGACGAGCCCCGCAGCGCGACGCCCGATTACCCGCATCCCAAGCCCCGCCGCGCCCTGAACCAGTAGGGATCAGCCTGCCCGGTCCAGCAGACGCACGACGGCCTGCACGACCGCATGTGTATCGGCGGGCTTGCGCACGAGCGGCACGTCGATGCTCGAGTCCAGTTCGCCCGTGCCCTCGTAATCTCCGGAATGCACGGCGAAGGGGATGCCGCGATCGGTCAGATGCGCGGCGATCGGCGCGCAGGTCTCTCCCCGACCCAGATTGACGTCGAGCACGGCGGCGTCGATGGCCTTGGTTTCCGCCAGCGCCATCCCCTGTGCCAGGTTTCGCGCGTGATGAACGCTGGCGCCCGCGGCCTCGAACGCATCGGCAAGGTCCATCGCGATCAGTACCTCGTCCTCGACGATCAGGACACACTGCCCGGCCAGGTCGGACAGCGGGGGCTCATCGTACGGGAGTTTCAATGTCGGGCTCCTTCTGCGGTGCCGTTGCTTGGCAGGCGGCTCTCGCATTCCAGCGCGTCGGGCCGCCAATGCCGGGCGATCGGCCCGGCGGATCGGCCAGGGTGGCGGCCATCCGCATCTGCGCCATCGCCTGTTCGAACAGCACGCCGGAGGCGCCGGGAAAGCCGGGATGCGCATGGCCGGACTGCGAAGCGCGGTCGGGGCCGTCGGTCCCCTCTCCGTCCTCCGTCTGCGCATCGTCGGTCATCGCTGCATCACCTGTGTCGGGGGCGTTCTGCGGGGCCAATCCGCCAGTCGCTGTATCGTTCCCACCGGCCGCGGCGCGCGGTTCAGGTGCATCTGACCGCCGAAGCTAGCCGCCCTTGCGCCAGCGGGCTACCGGAATCTCCGCCGCAGGTGCGAAACGTGCAAACGCGCAACTGCCGGGAATCGGAGCCCGTGCGAAAGGCGTCCGTCAAGCTATAAAATCCAGTTGACCATCGCCCGGAAATTACCGCACATTGTGGGGGCTAAGGCAGCGCGGCACCATATATAGTCGGGCCCGGGCCGGCGAAGCAGACAAGGTTCATTGACCCCGGGATCGGGGTGGCCGGCGCCTGGCGTGCCGGAACGGACCGGTCTTCGCCCCCGCCACGATCGCCGCCGCCCCGCCAAGCGGGGCACGAACGAGACGCGACAGGGACAGAACGGGCAAGGGTACCGATGAAGATCGAACGCACATTCACCACCGCCGAGACGGGCGCCTACGGCGCGCTGGACTTCACCACCACCACGTCCGAGATCCGCAATCCCGACGGCAAGATCGTCTTCCGCAACGAGGCGGTCGAGGTGCCGGCGGGCTGGAGCCAGGTCGCCTCGGACGTGATCGCGCAGAAATACTTCCGCAAGGCGGGTGTGCCGGCGCGGCTCAAGAAGGTGCGCGAGAAGGGCGTGCCGGAATTCCTGTGGCGCTCGGTCGCCGATGAAGAGGCGCTTGCGGACCTGCCGGCCGACCGGCGCATGGTGGGCGAGACCAGTGCCAAGCAGGTCTTCGACCGGCTGGCGGGCGCCTGGGCCTATTGGGGTTGGAAGGGCGGCTATTTCACCACCGAGGCGGATGCGCGCGCCTATTACGACGAGATGCGCTTCATGCTGGCCACGCAGATGGCCGCGCCGAACAGCCCGCAATGGTTCAATACCGGGCTGCACTGGGCCTACGGGATCGACGGGCCGGGGCAGGGGCACTACTACGTCGATTACATGACCGGCAAGCTGACGCGTTCGTCCTCGGCCTATGAACATCCGCAGCCCCATGCCTGCTTCATCCAGTCGGTGGCCGACGATCTGGTCTCGGACGGCGGCATCATGGATCTGTGGGTGCGCGAGGCGCGGCTGTTCAAGTACGGCTCGGGCACCGGCACCAACTTCTCGAGCCTGCGCGCCGAGGGCGAGCAGCTTTCAGGCGGCGGCAAATCCTCGGGGCTGATGGGCTTTCTCAAGATCGGGGACCGGGCCGCGGGGGCGATCAAGTCGGGCGGCACGACCCGCCGGGCGGCGAAGATGGTCATCGTCGATGCCGATCACCCGGATATCGAGGAATTCATCAACTGGAAGGTCAAGGAAGAGCAGAAGGTCGCCAGCCTGGTCGCCGGCTCGAAGATGCACGAGGCGAAGCTGAACGCCATCTTCGCCGCCATCCGCGCCTTCGACGGGGCGGTCGAGGCCGCCTATGACCCGCAGATCAACAGCGCCCTGAAGGCCGCCGTCAAGGACGCCAAGAAGACCGCGATCCCCGAGACCTACATCAAGCGCGTGCTGGATTACGCGCGGCAGGGCTATGACAGCATCGAGTTCCCGACCTACGACACCGATTGGGACAGCGAGGCCTATGCCAGCGTGTCGGGGCAGAACTCGAACAACTCGATCCGGGTGACGGATGCCTTCCTTCAGGCCGTCCGCGACGATGCGGATTGGGAACTCATCCGCCGCACCGACGGCAAGGTCGCCAAGACCATCAAGGCGCGCGAGCTGTGGGAGCAGATCGGCCATGCCGCCTGGGCCTGCGCCGATCCCGGGATCCAGTACCACGACACGGTCAATGCCTGGCATACCTGCCCCGAGGACGGGCCGATCCGCGGGTCGAATCCGTGTTCGGAATACATGTTCCTGGACGACACCGCCTGCAACCTGGCGTCGATGAACCTGCTGACCTTCTGGAAGGACGGCGCGTTCCGGGCCGACGATTACGTGCATGCCACGCGGCTGTGGACGCTGACGCTCGAGATCAGCGTGATGATGGCGCAGTTCCCGTCCAAGGAGATCGCGCAGCTTTCCTATGATTTCCGCACGCTCGGCCTGGGCTATGCCAATATCGGCGGGCTGCTGATGAATATGGGCCTGGGCTATGACAGCGACAGCGGCCGCGCCCTGTGCGGGGCGCTGACCGCGCTGATGACCGGGGTGTCCTATGCCACCTCGGCCGAGATCGCGGGCGAACTGGGCGCCTTTCCGGGCCATGCGCGCAATGCCGACCACATGCTGCGGGTGATCCGCAACCACCGCACCGCCGCCCATGGGCTGGCCGAGGGATACGAGGGGCTGGCCGTCACGCCGGTGCCGCTGGATCACGGCAATTGCCCCGATGCCCGGCTCTTGTCGATGGCGACCGCCGCCTGGGACCGGGCGCTGGAATTGGGCGAGGCCCACGGCTTCCGCAACGCCCAGGTCAGCGTGATCGCCCCCACGGGCACGATCGGCCTGGTGATGGATTGCGACACGACCGGGATCGAGCCCGACTTCGCCCTGGTGAAGTTCAAGAAGCTGGCCGGCGGCGGCTATTTCAAGATCATCAACCGGTCGGTCCCCGCCGCGCTCGAAGGGTTGGGCTACGGCCCGGCGCAGATCGAGGAAATCGTGTCCTATGCCGCCGGTCACGGCACGCTCGGCAACGCGCCCGGCATCAACCACACCGCGCTGATCGGCCACGGTTTCGGCCCCGCGCAGATCGACAAGATCGAGGCGGCGCTGCCGTCGGCCTTCGACATCCGCTTCGTCTTCAATCAGTGGACACTGGGCGAGGAATTCTGCACCAAGACGCTCGGCATCCCGGCGCAGAAGCTGAACGATCCCTCGTTCGACCTGCTGCGGCATCTGGGCTTCACCCGCCGCGACATCGAGGCGGCGAACGATCACGTCTGCGGGACCATGACGCTGGAAGGCGCGCCGCATCTGGATCCCAAGCACTACCATGTCTTCGACTGCGCCAATCCCTGCGGCAAGAAGGGCAAGCGGTATCTGAGCGTCGAAAGCCATATCCGCATGATGGCCGCGGCCCAGAGCTTCATCTCGGGCGCCATCTCGAAGACCATCAACATGGCGAATTCGGCCACGATCGAGGATTGCCAGCAGGCTTACGAACTGTCCTGGTCCCTGGGGATCAAGGCCAACGCGCTGTATCGCGACGGATCGAAGCTCAGCCAGCCGCTGGCCGCCGCCCTGGTCGAGGACGACGAGGAGGCCGAGGAAATCCTCGCCACCGGCACGCCGCAGGAAAAGGCGCAGGTGCTGGCCGAGAAGATCGTCGAGAAGGTCATCGTCAAGGAGGTCGCCGCCGGCCGCCAGAAGATGCCGGAACGCCGCCGCGGCTATACCCAGAAGGCCATCGTCGGCGGGCACAAGGTCTATCTGCGGACCGGCGAATACCGGGACGGCAAGCTGGGCGAGATCTTCATCGACATGCACAAGGAGGGGGCCGGCTTCCGCGCGATGATGAACAATTTCGCCATCGCCGTGTCGGTGGGCCTGCAATACGGCGTGCCGCTTGAGGAATTCGTCGACGCCTTCACCTTCACCAAGTTCGAACCCGCCGGCATGGTGCAGGGCAACGAGACGATCAAGAACGCGACCTCGATCCTGGACTACATCTTCCGCGAACTGGCGGTGTCCTATCTGGACCGCACCGATCTGGCCCATGTGAAGCCCGACGGCACCAGCTTCGACGATCTGGGCCGGGGCGAGGACGAGGGCAAGCGCAACGTCGCCGACCTGCCCGACAGCCGCGGGTCCTCGCCGCTGGAGGTGCTCAAGCAGGTGGCCTCGACCGGCTATCTGCGCAACCGGGTGCCGCAGGAACTGGTGGTGCTCCAGGGCGGCATGGCGGCGACGGCGCTGGCGGCCGATGGCGGCGCGGTGACCGCCATCCAGGCCCAGACCGCCGAGACGGCGGTGATCGCCCAGCCCGCCGATAGCGGTGCCACGGCCATGGACGCGCGCGCCAAGGCGCGGATGCAGGGCTACGAGGGCGAGGCCTGCGGCGAATGCGGCAATTACACGCTGGTCCGCAACGGCACCTGCATGAAGTGCAACACCTGCGGCGGGACCTCGGGATGTAGCTGAACCGGTTCCGGGGCGGGTGCGCCCGCCCCAGGCGCGATCGGGCCGCAGGCAGAAACCGGGCGGTCGAGAGAATGTGCCCGATCCGCGAAACTGAGGCGCCCCCTGGGGGCGCCTCTCTTTCCTTCGGCCCTATTGCGACAGGTGGTCCGAGGTGAAGACGTAATCGGCTTCGCCCGAATGGCAGGCGATGCAGCCCTGGTCGGCGCCCTTGGCGATCCGGCCGGCCATCTGCATGTCGTTCGGCGTCTTGTCCAGCGTCCCGTCGGGCAGGTACTTGGCCCAGAACCAGTTGGCGTTGTCGCTGTCATAGCCCTCTTCGCGGCGGAACATCACCGTCAGAGAACCCAGATGTTCGCCCGGCGCCGACAATACCTGATCGGCGGTCACACCCTGCGGACCGTAATTGCGCTTGACGATCAGGTCCCCCTCGTGCCCCTCGATGCTGGCCGAGGTGTAGAACGTCTCGAGCATCATGCCGTGCGGATCGGTGCCTTCATAGGGCGTGCCCATGATCATCCCGTCCCCGGCAAGCCGCAGGTCCTCCATCACCTGCCACAGGGACTGCGCATAGGCCGTGTCCTCGGCCCCGCCGAACGCCTCCTGCGCCTGCAGGGCAGGGGCTGCCAATACCAGGCCGAACGTGCCGGCGATAAGATAAGCCTTCATGTCTATCTCCTCCGATGAAATCGTCCCTACTGTACGGGCGAGGCCGATGACGGCGGAGTGACACTTGTTCAACAGCCCGTGCCATTGCGTTTCATTTTCAACTGCAGGGTGCGGACACGACGGACGGGGTCACCGCAGGAAGCGGCGGCCAGGACGTGATCTTGCCCCGCCGCCCGGCGGGCACGAGGGCGATCCCGCGCTTTGGGGTAGGGCGGGCGCGCGCCGGATTGGCGGAGCGCCACGCCCTGTCAGTCGATCCCGCGCGACAGGGCGGCGACGCCGGTGCGGGCCAGTTCGACCAGGCCCAGGGGGCGCATCAATTCGGCGAAGGCATCGATCTTCTCGGACGTGCCCGTCATCTCGAAGACAAAGCTCGCCAGGGTCGAATCCACCACATTGGCGCGGAAGATGTCGGCCAGGCGCAGCGCCTCGACCCGCTTCTCGCCGGTGCCCGCCACCTTGAACAAGGCCAGTTCCCGCTCGACCGGGCGGCCCTCGACCGTGAGGTCGTGAACCTCGTGCACCGGCACGATCCGCCCGAGCTGCGCCTTGATCTGCTCGATCACCGCCGGTGTGCCGGTGGTGACGATGGTGATCCGCGACCGGTGCCCGGTATGGTCCACCTCGGCCACGGTCAGGCTTTCGATATTGTAGCCCCGCCCGGAAAACAGGCCGATGACGCGGGCGAGCACCCCCGCCTCGTTGTCGACGATCACCGCCAGCGTGTGCCGTTCCGCCAGGGCGGCGTTCGGGTCGCGCAGGTCATAGGCCGAGTGGCGGGACGAGCCCTTCTTGATCTTTAACTGAGACATCTTTGCCCTTCTCCCCGGTTTCCGTCGTCTCGTCCCGCCCCTGAAAAAAGGGCGGAGCGCAGTTTATGCGCGCCAGATGCAGACCCGGCGGCGCGCGACCGTCTTGCTGGATCTCGTTGGCCGAGACCGACACCCACCGGCCGACCCGCGGTTGCGCGAATTGCGCGATCGAACCCGGTCTGTTGCCGAATCGCCCGGGTGCCCGACTGCCCGCCCCTAGACCAGCACCGCCCCCTTCGATCCGATCGCGCCCTGGGTCGCGGCCTGCCCGAGCAGCATCTTGTTATGCGGCTCGCCCGACGGGATCATCGGAAAGCAGTTCTCGTGCTTCTCGACCAGGCAATCGAAGATCACCGGCCCGTCGTGATCGATCATCTCCATGATCGCGTCATCCAGATCCGCGGCATCCTTGACCAGTATCCCCCTGGCGCCGAACGCCTCGGCCAGCTTGACGAAATCGGGGAGCGCCTCGGACCAGGAATGGGAATAGCGTTCGCCATGCAGCAATTCCTGCCACTGGCGCACCATGCCCAGACGTTCGTTGTTCAGGATGAACTGCTTGACCGGCAGGCGGAACTGCACCGCGGTGCCCAGCTCCTGCATGTTCATCAGCCACGACGCCTCGCCCGCGACATTGATCACCAGGCTGTCGGGATGGGCGAGCTGCACGCCGATCGAGGCCGGAAAGCCGTAGCCCATCGTGCCCAGCCCGCCCGAGGTCATCCAGCGGTTGGGCTCGTCGAAGCGCAGATATTGCGCGGCCCACATCTGATGCTGACCCACCTCGGTGGTGATGTAGCGGTCGCGGCCGCGGGTCAGATCCTCAAGCCGCTGCACGGCATGCTGCGGCTTGATCGCCCGGCCCGTCTGCTCGTAGGCCAGACAATCGACGTTGCGCCATTCGGCGATCCGCGCCCACCACTTGGCCAGCGCGGCCTTGTTGGTGCGGGCGCCCTTTTCGCGCCAGACGCGCTGCAGCTCGGACAGGACGGCCGCCACATCGCCGATGATCGGCATGTCGACATGGATCACCTTGTTGACCGACGACGGGTCGATGTCGATATGCGCCTTCTTCGAGCGGGGCGAGAAATCCTGCACCCGGCCGGTGATGCGGTCGTCGAAACGGGCGCCGACATTGATCATCAGGTCGCAGTCATGCATGGCCAGATTGGCCTCGTAGAGCCCGTGCATGCCCAGCATGCCCAGCCATTTGTCGCCCGAGGCCGGATAGGCGCCCAGACCCATCAGGGTCGAGGTGACGGGAAAGCCGGTCTCTTCGGCCAGTTCGCGCAGAAGGCGGCTGGCCTCGGGGCCCGAATTGATGACGCCGCCGCCGGTATAGAAGATCGGCCGTTCTGCCTTGGCCATCGCGTCGGCCAGCAGCGCGATCGTCTCGGCATCGCCCTGCACCTGCGGCCGGTAACGCGCGGTGTTCGCCTTTTCCGGGGCGGTGTAGCCTGCGCTGGCGAACTGCACGTCCTTGGGGATGTCCACCAGCACCGGGCCCGGCCGGCCGCTGCGGGCGACATGGAACGCCTGATGGATCACATCGGCCAGCTCGCCGGTATCCCTGACCAGCCAGTTATGCTTGGTGCAGGGCCGGGTGATGCCGACCGTGTCGGCCTCCTGAAAGGCGTCGTTGCCGATCATGAAGGTCGGAACCTGGCCGGTCAGCACCAGGATCGGGATGGAATCCATCAGCGCGTCGGTCAGCCCGGTCACGGCATTCGTGGCACCGGGGCCCGAGGTGACCAGGCAGACCCCGACCTTGCCGGTCGATCTGGCATAGCCCTCGGCGGCGTGAACGGCGGCCTGTTCGTGACGCACCAGAATGTGGCGAATGTCGTTCTGCTGGAAGATCTCGTCATAGATGGGAAGTACGGCGCCGCCCGGATACCCGAACACGACGTCGACGCCCTGATCCTTGAGCGCCTGCACCACCATCCTTGCGCCGGTCATCTGACCTTTCATCTGCTTCACTCCAGCTCGCTCTCGCGCATAAAAAAACCCCCGGGCTTGGCGGGGGCGCATGGGATCCTGAATGGGGAAAACCGTTTACCGGCCCATGCGCCTGTGTCCGACAATGACTACGAGGTCGTTCATTCCGAAGGCTCCCGTCTCGGGTGGGGGGAACCTAAGGTCCGGCGAACGGGGCGTCAACAGCCAATCGCCTCGCGAATATGTCGGTGCGCCGCTTTTGCCTTTGCGCTCGTTGCGCCGGGCGGGGTCAGAATGAAACATTCGCCCCGCGCCGCATGGAAGGGGGCGCCCGCAGGCGCCCCCGAAAGATCAGTTCGGCATGAGTTGCGGCACGATGGTCACGACGCCCGGGAAGAACCACAGCAGCGCCAGCGCCAGCACCTGGATCAGCACGAAGGGCAGGATGCCGCGATAGATGTGCCCGGTCGTCACCGATGGCGGTGCCACGCCCCGCAGATAGAACAGCGCGAAGCCGAAGGGCGGCGTCAGGAACGAGGTCTGGAGGTTGACCGCGATCATGATGGTCACCCATTTCGGGTCCATCGTTCCGCCATAGATGACCGGCCCGACGATGGGGATCACGATGTAGATGATCTCGAGGAAATCCAGCACGAAGCCCAGGATGAACAGCACCAGCATGACGATCAGGAACACGACCCATTCCCGATCGAAGCTGCGCAGGAAGCCCTGAATGTATTCCTCGCCGCCGAAGCTGATGATCACGAGGTTCAGCAACTGCGACCCGATCAGGATGGTGAACACCATGCTGGTCACCTTGGCGGTTTCGCGCACGATGGCGGGAAGGACGCCGTCGAACCACAGCACCGCGCAGGAATAGAGCAGCCCGAAGATCGCGAACAGATACGCGCCCTGGGCGGTCACATAGGCGATCCACTGGGCGGCGGTCGTGGTGCCGACACCGACCCGCAGGTCGAAATTGGTGCCGATCAGGATCATCACGCCGACGGCGATGGCCGACCAGACGACGATCCCGCCCGATTTTCCGCGCTCCTTCTGCCGGCGATAGGCCGCCAGCATGATCGCGCCCCCGGCGCCGAGCGCCGCGGCCGGGGTGGGGTTGGTTATACCCCCCAGGATCGAACCGAGGACCGCCACGATCAGCACGAGCGGCGGGAAGACGACGCGCAGCAGGTCGTTGGTGCCGAGCCGGGCCATCGCGTGTTTCGCCCCGTACAGCGCCAGCGCCAGCGGGATCAGCAGGATGACGAAGGTGGTGGCGGGCGTGGTCAGGGGCGAGATCAGGAACCAGTCGGCCGCCAGCGCCAGAACCACACCGGCCGCGCCGATCAGAAGCGGCGCCGGGGCCGCCGACGGCGCGATGCCCCGGGCGACCGCCAGGATCAGCGCGATCAGCACGAAGGCCGTCGCGATGCCGCTGCCGATCGGCGCGGCGGCCGAGAGCTTGGCGGCGAGGGCGGCGTTCAGCTCGTCCTCGTTCAGCCGTTGGCTGGGGGTCGCGCCGCCCGAGGCGTTGATCTGCTGCTGCTGCTCGATCGCCGCGTCCCAGGCCGCCTGGCCGTGCAGGTCGATCATCGCGGCCTGGCACTGGGGCGACACGTTGGTGCGCAGCGAGGCGCTGGCCGCGTCCTGAGAGAAGCTGTCGACCTGAACGTTCTGCGAGCCCACGAATCCGGCACCGCCCGCCAGGAAGACCGTCAGCAGGATCGCGGCGGGAACGCCCAGGAACCATGTCAGCGCCTCGCCGCGGGTCACGATCTCGCCCGAGACGGGGCCGCCTTCATCCGTGACCGGCGGGGCCTTCGACGGGTTCAGCATGGCGAAACCGAACGCATAGGCGGCATAGAGCCCGGCCAGCAGGATGCCCGGCAGGATCGCCGCCTGGAACAGCGTGCCGACCGAGACGACCGCGGCCTGACCCAGATAGGTCAGCGCGTCGGAGCACCCGACCGCCTGCGCCCGCGTTTCCTGCGCGGCGGCATAGATGTCGCCGGCCAGCGTGCCCAGAAGGACGATCACGATCGACGGCGGAATGATCTGGCCGAGCGTCCCGCTGGCCGCGATGACGCCAGTGGACAATTCCGGCGAATAGCCGCGCCGCAACATCGTCGGCAGGGACAGCAGGCCCATCGTCACGACCGTCGCGCCGACGATCCCCGTGGACGCCGCCAGGAACGCGCCGACCACCACGACCGATACCGCCAGGCCGCCGGGCAGGGGGCCGAAGACGCGGGCCATGGTGGTCAGCAGGTCGTTGGCGATCTTCGAGCGTTCCAGCGTGATCCCCATCAGCACGAACATCAGCACCGCCAGCAGCGTCTCGATCGACTGGCCGGCAAAGACCCGTTCGTTCATCCGGTTGACGATGAAGCTGATATTGCGGTCCATCGCCACTTCCCACCCGCCGGCGAACAGGTGCTCGCTGACCCGAGGCAGGTCCGGGTAACGGAACTTGGTGATGTTGACCGGGCTTATCCCGCTGTTCACCAGTTCGCGGAAGGCGGGGGACGAAGAATCGACCGCCTGGTGTACCAGGATGCCCGCGCTGTCCAGCGCCGCCAGCAGCCCGAACGAGATCACCGCCGCGCCGCCGATGGCGAAGGCGACGGGGAAACCCGACAGAATTGCGCCGAACAGGCACAGAAAGACGATGATCAGGCCGATCTCGACGCCATCAAGTCCGAAAAGCATGTCGCTGCCGTATCCTTAGTGTGTGCCTTCGTAGGCTTCTTCGCCGGGGCCGAGCGTGTCGCGGTCCAGGTACTTGCCGTCGCTTGCGGGGCCCTCGCGCCATTCGAGATACGAGCGGTAGAAGAAGCTGACCGCCTGCAGGAACACCATCGCGCTGAAGGTGACGAGCAGGATCTTGAACAGGAAATACGCGTTGAACCCGTTGGGCGAGAAGCCGATCGTCTCGACATTCCAGCGCAGGGCGCGCGCCTTCATCAGCATCCGCTCCAGCGTGTCCGAGGCCGAGACCTTGGGCGTGACCAGGTTCCGCCACAGGAAGTACCAGGAATACATCCAGGTCAGCAGGGCGAAGGGCATCATGAACAGCAGCGATCCCAGCATGTCGATCACCCGCTTGGTGCGGAACGATGCCGGCGCATACAGCAGGTCGACCCGCACATGGCCGCCCTGAACGAAGGTATAGGCCACGCAGAGGACCACGATGATCGCGTTGTAGAGCTTCAGCTCTTCCGACCACCAGGAAATGTCGAAGGTCGCCGCGGTGCCCATGCCGAACGACATCTGCGACGCCGCGAAGATGCGCTGGACGAAGACGATGACGATCTGCTGAAGCACCATCAGAAGCCCCGCCCAGGCGGCGAAGCGGCCGACCCCGTTGGCGAAGCCCTCAAGCCCGCGCACCCACAGCCACATATAGCGGTTCGACCAGATGCCGATCGCGGTATTGACCAGGAACGCGGCGATGACGACGAACAGGAACTCTTTCGATCCGCCGTAATAGATGAACCGCATCAGGCTTTCGCCGTTCGACCAGTCCAGCCACAGACCGGGATGCGTGATGGCGTAGCCGAAATTCCAGAATGCCAGGCCGAGACTGCTGATCAGCCAGACGAGAAAATCCATGACCGCTCTCCGAGGCGATGGAATGTTGGCCGCGGGCGCCGGGCCCGCACGCTGAAAGGCGCCCCTCCGGGGAAGGGCGCCTTTCGGTTCGAAGCGTCAGGTCAGATGTCCAGGACCCGGTTGCGTTGCGCGCTGTAGGCGCCTTCCGACAGCTGGATCCACTGCGAGGTGTCCTTCATCGAGGCCATGTAGCTGTCATAGACCTTCTTGAAGAGCTCATCGCCCATATTCTCCTGCAGGACCTCCTGCGAGGCCTTGCCGAAGGCATCCCAGACGCTGTCGGGGAATTCGAAGGTCTTGACGCCGCCGGATCTGAGCTGCGACAGCGCCCGGCCGTTATTGGCCAGGAACAGCGCCAGCGTCCATTGATGGCTTTCGGCCGACGCGATCTCGATGATCTTCTGCTGCGCGGGCGTCAGGCTTTCGAACACCTCGCGGTTGGTGGCCAGCGTCAGGCCCGGCCCCGGCTCGTGGAAGCCGGCGGTGTAGTAGATCTTGGTGATCTCCTGGAAGCCGGCGGCCTGATCCGACCAGGGGCCGATCCACTCCGTGCCGTCCAGCGCGCCCGAGCTGAGCGCCTGATAGATTTCGCCGCCCGGCAGGTTCTGCACCGACACGCCCAGCTTGCCCAGAGCCTGACCGCCCTGGCCCGGCATGCGGAAGCGCAGGCCCTGGAGGTCTTCGGGGCCGTTGATCTCCTTGCGGAACCAGCCGCCCGACTGGGCGCCGGTATTCCCGGCGAGGAAGGATTTCAGCCCGAAGATCTGGCCCAGCTCGTCGTGCAGTTCCTGACCGCCGCCATGGTAGTACCAGGTCGCCAGTTCCTGCGCCGTCATGCCGAAGGGGACCGAGGCGTAGAAGCCGTAGGCGGGATGCTGGCCGATGAAGTAGTAATCGGCGCCGTGATACATGTCGGCCTGACCGGCGGTGACGGCGTCGAACACTTCGAACGCGCCCACCAGTTCGCCCGCCGCCTTCAGATCGACGGTCAGTTGCCCGTCGGACATCGCGGTGATCATGTCGGCCACGTGCTGTGCGCTGTCGTGCACACCGGCCAGACCGCGGGGCCAGGTGGTGACCAGCGTCAGCGTGCGGTTGCCCTGGGCGATGGCCGGCGCGGCAAGCGACGTCGCCGCCGCGGCCGATCCGCCGAGTGCGGATGTTCTGAGAAATGAACGGCGATCCATGGATAATCCCTCCCTAACCCTTGGCCGCCTTGGATGGCGGCGCCTGTCGAGTGCGGCGACACTAGCGACAGGTACCGCTCTGGGGAATACCCGATTTTGCTTGATCCTGCGGCAAGGCGCCCCAAATGGCCGGGTTTCGCCCCCGGCTCGCGCAAGATCGTGCCGCCGGGCGGCAGAACCGCGGCCGGGGCCGCCTCGTTGGTGCCGCGGGAGCGGGGTGCCGACCCGGCCCGGCAGGATGAAGGGAGCCATGGATGACGTATCCGGCGGACAGGTGGTGGCACGACAAGGTCGCCTATCAGATCTACCCGCGCAGCTTTTGCGATTCCGACGGCGACGGGATCGGCGACCTGCAGGGCATCCGCTCGAAGCTGGATCATCTGCAGGATCTGGGGATCGGCTTCATCTGGCTGTCGCCGGTCTATCGCTCGCCCATGGTCGATAACGGCTACGACATCTCGGATTACCGCGAGATCGCGCCCGAATTCGGCACGATGGAGGATTTCGACGCGCTGCTGGCGGATGCCCGTGCGAGGGGCATCGGCATGGTGATGGATCTGGTGGTCAACCATACCTCGGACCGGCATCCCTGGTTCCTGGCGGCGCGGGCGGACCGCGCGGCACCCGAGCGGGATTTCTACATCTGGCGGGACCCGGCCCCGGATGGCGGGCCGCCGGATGACCGGCACGCCTATTTCGGCGGGCCCGCCTGGACCCTGGCGCCCGAGACCGGCCAGTACTATTTCAATCTCTTCTCGCCGCAGCAGCCGGACCTGAACTGGAAGAACCCCGCGCTGCGGCACGAGGTCTACGACATGATGCGCTGGTGGCTCGACAAGGGGATCGCCGGTTTTCGGATGGACGTGATCGACCTGATCGGCAAGGACGTCGAGACAGGGCAGATCGAGCAGGGGCCGCATCTGCATACCTGGCTGCAAGAGATGCACCGCGAGGTTCTGGCCGGGCGCGACATCGTCACCATCGGCGAAAGCTGGAACGTCACCACCGGAACCGCCCTGCTGTTCTGCGGGCGCGAGCGGCGCGAGCTGGACATGGTGTTCCAGTTCGAACACATCGTCCAGGGCTGGGATCCGGTGCTGGGCAAGTGGAAGCCGCGACCGTTCGACCTCGTGGGCTTCAAGCAGGTCTTCACCCGCTGGCAAGAGGCGCTGGCCGAAGACGGCTGGAACAGCCTGTTCCTGTCGAACCACGACCTGCCGCGCCAGGTCTCGCGCTACGGCGACGACGGGGCGTATCGGGCGGCCTCGGCCAAGATGCTGGCCACGGTGATGCACCTGATGAAGGGCACCCCCTTCATCTATCAGGGAGAAGAGATCGGCATGACCAATGCCAGCTTCACCCGGATCGACCAGTTCCGCGATCTCGAGACCCTCAACCTGTATGCCGAGCAGACGGCGGCGGGCATCGCGGCCGAAGAGTTCATCGCCGGCGCCAACGCGAATGGCCGCGACAATTCCCGCACGCCCGTTCAATGGACGGACGGGCCGCAGGCGGGGTTCACCTCGGGCACGCCCTGGATCGAGGTGAACCCCAACCATGCCGAGGTGAACGTGGCCGCCGAACGGCGCGACCCCGACGGGGTTCTGGCCCATTACCGGCGGCTGGTCCGGCTGCGAAAGGACTATCCCGTCATCGTCCATGGCCGGTTCCGCCCCTGGCTGGAAGATCACGAAAAGGTCTTCGCCTATACGCGCGAGGGCGAGGGGCAGCGCCTGTCGGTGATCGGCAACTTCACCGCCGAACCGAACGAGCTCGAGGTGCCGCCGGATCTGCGGGCGCAAGGCCCGGTGCTGGTGGCGACCGCCCGGCCGCGCGACGGGATCGGCGCCCGCATCACGCTGGAGCCCTACGAATCCCTGGCCGTGCTGGATGGATGATCCTGCCGCGCGGTGGCGGGTTCGAGCAGATCCCACCGGTTGCCCCAGGGGTCGCGCCACACGGCGACGGTGCCATAGGGCTCATGGCGCGGCGGCTCTTCGAACGTCACGCCCTGGGCCAGCATCGCCGCATGATCGCGGGCGAAATCGTCGGTTTCCAGAAAGAACGCGACCCGGCCCCCGGTCTGGCACCCGATGGCGCGGCTCTGATCCTCTCCGTCGGCCCGCGCCAGCAGAAGCCCGGCACCCCCGCGCGTACCGGGCGGCGCGACCGTGACCCATCGCTTTCCGCCGCCCAGGTCCGCGTCCGACAGCAGGTCGAATCCCAGACTGCCGACATAGAAGGCGATAGCGGCGTCGTAATCAGGCACGACCAGCGTCACGAGCGCGAGGCGCCTGTTCACCCCTTGAAGGGTCGCGTGTCGGGCAGGCTGATCCGCGCCACCTGTTCGGCGATCGGGTCGGTCGACAACGGATGCGTGTCGGCGGAATGACCCTCGGGGTCGTCGAGGGGCTGCCAGACACCGCGGCTGTAGATTTCCAGCGCGTTGAAGCGGGCCTTGTAGCCCATCTTCGGGCTGCCGGGTACCCAGTACCCCAGATAGACATAGGGCAGGCCGGCCTCGCGCGCGATCTCGACATGGTCGAGGATGATGTAGGTGCCCAGGGAATCCCGCTCGCGCTCGGGGTCGTAGAAGGAATAGACCATGGACAGGCCGTCATCCAGAACGTCGGTCAGGCAGACCGCCGACAGCGCCGCCCCGCTATCGGGATCGGGGCGCAGGTATTCGACCACGCGCGACCGCACCGGCGTTTCCTCGATCATCGCCGCGAATTCGAAGATATCCATGTCGGCCATGCCGCCATCGGCGTGCCGCCGGTCCAGATAGTCGCGGAACAACGTGTATTGTTCCTCGGTCGCCCAGGGCGAGGTCGCGTTCCGCCGCAGATCGGCATTCCGCCGCAGGATGCGCCTCTGGGTGCGGTTGGGCTTGAAATCGGCCACCCGGATGCGGGCCGACAGACAGGCCGAGCATTCCGCGCAGGTCGGACGGTACAGCACGTTCTGGCTGCGCCGGAAACCCTGCTTGGACAGCGAATCGTTCAGCGTCTCGGCGTAGCTGCCCTGCAGCGCGGTGAACAGCTTCCGCTCCATCCGCCCGTCGAGATACGGGCAGGGCTGCGGAGCCGTGACGTAGAATTGCGGCGCGATGGGAAGTGTGTGGCGCATGACGATCCAGGTGTTCCGCCGCAGAAGGTAGCAACGCGTGTGCCCTGCGCCAAGTCCCGTGCCGGACTTTGTGGCAGGTTTATAACGTCTCCGTCGGCCGGTTGATCGCGGCGGTGCCGAGAACCAGGTCGGTCAGCCCCTGGCGGCGCGGCGTCAGCAGCATCAGCGCGATCGACACCAGTTGCAGCGGAAACATCATCACCGAAAGGGTATAGCCGGCAGTGTGCAGCAGCGCGCCCGTCAGGTCCAGCCGCGCGCCGTCGCGGTCGCGGATCTGGATCGCGGTCAGCCACATTCCCGGCGTCGCCGACAGCCGGGCCAGCCCCACCACCCGGTAGAGAAAGCCCACCGTCATGAACAGCAGCGGGAAGTAGAACAACGCCGTGAACAGGGTGAAGGGCACGAGCACCACCGAGACGATCCCGATCAGGATCACGTCCACGATCCAGGCCAGCAGCCGCTTGAACGGCACGTCGGCGTAGAACTCGCCCTCCGTGTCGGGATCGGGCAGGGTCGGGAAATGGGGGGCGGTCGCTGTCATGGTCTGAACCTATGGATCCGGGTTCTGTCGAACAAGGGCCGGCCCGCCGCGGGGGCGGGCCGGAAAAGATCAGGCCTCGGCGGGAAGATCGGCGCGATCCGTCTTGCCGCGCTCTTCCATGAACTGGTCGAACTCGGCCTTGTCCTTCGCTTCGCGCAGGCGCTGGAGGAATGCCTCGAACGCTTCCTGCTCGTCCTGAAGCCGGCGCAGGGTTTCGGCCTTGTAGGCGTCGAAGGCCCGGTTGCCGGACGACTTGAACGCGTGGAAGGGCGCGGTCCGGACCCGCATCGCGCATTTGCCGCTGAACATCCGCTTGCTCCAGATCATATAGGCCAGAAGGGCCAGGCCGAGGGGCCAGAAGACGATGAAGCCGATCACCATGGCGGCGATCCAGGCGGGCTTGCCGCGGTCGTCCATCCAGGCTTCGGCGCGTCCGATCCACGACAGGCGGGACGGGACGGGGTCGGCGTAGCTGGTCATTCTTGGGTCTCCGGGTCGGTTGATGTGAATTCCTTTCACATCCCCAAGATCGGGATCGCCACGCCGCGGTTCAAGACCGGATGTGAAGGTTTTTCACATCTCGGCCCGCCGGGCGAACTCCGCCACCTGCGCGGCCGCGACGCGCTGCAGATCGGCGGGCGCGATGGCGAAGATGTGGCGCGGCGTGCCGGCGGCCGCCCAGACCCTGTCGAACTCGCCGAGCCGCGGGTCGAAGAAGGCCAGCAAGGCCGTGGCGTGACCGAGCGGCGCCACCCCGCCGATGGCAAAGCCGGTCCGGGCCCGGATCAAGGCCGCATCGGCCCGCTCCAACGGCTCTCCGGCGGCGTCGGCCGCCCCGTCCGGGCAGACGCGGTTGCCGCCGGCGGTCAGGAACAGCAGGGCCCGGCCGCTGGTCCGGCCGCGAAAGACGATCGACTTGGCGATCTGCTCCAGGGCGCAGCCCGCCGCCTGGGCCGCCTGTTGGGCGGTCCTGGTCTCGCCCATCTCGAGGATCTCGACCGTCAGGCCGGCATCCGCCAAGGCGCCCCGGACCCGGGCCAGGCTTTTCGACATTCCGCATCTCCCGTTCAGGTCAGATGTGCCGCAGGGCGCGGCGCGGGGCAAGCGCTTGACCCCGGCGGGCGGCCATGGCCACGCTGCGGCCATGAGTGATGCCCCCTTCGCCGCCCGCCTGACCCGCAGCCCCTGGCCCTTCGATCGCGACAGGGGCGAGGAGGGCGCCCGCGCCGTTCCCCGCCAGCCCCCCGAGATCCGTGAACTGCTGGTCGGCACGGCCGGGTGCTCGCCCTTCCTCAAGGCGGCGATGGAGCGCGAGGCCGAGTGGCTGGCCGCGGCGCTGGCGGAGGCGCCCGAACGGGTGCTGGCCGACCTTCTGGACGGGGTGGCCGCGCTTGACGACCGGGGGGCGCCGGCCGGTCTGCGCATCGCCAAGCGCCGGGTGGCGCTGCTGGCGGCGCTGACCGATCTGGGCGGGGTCTGGCCGCTGGAGTCGGTGACCGGCGCGCTGACGCGTTTCGCCGATGCGGCGGTGGCGCGCGCCCTGAGGGCCTGCCTGGCGGCCGAGATCGCGCGCCGCAGGCTGCCGGCGCTGTCGGCCGACGATCTCGATGCACCGGGAATGGTCGTGCTGGCCATGGGCAAGATGGGCGCGTTCGAGCTGAACTATTCCTCGGATATCGACCTGATCTGCCTGTTCGACGAAAGCCGCTTCGACCCGGACGCCTATCTCGACATGCGCACCGGGTTCGTCCGGGCGACGCGGGCCATGGCGGCGATGCTGTCGGATACGGGCGCCGAAGGGTATGTGTTCCGCACCGATCTGCGGTTGCGGCCCGACCCGTCGGTCACCCCCGTCTGCCTGGCCTTCGAGGCGGCCGAACGCTATTACGAAAGCCTTGGCCGGACCTGGGAGCGCGCGGCCCATATCAAGGCCCGCCCCTGCGCGGGCGACATCCCGGCCGGCGAGACGTATCTGGAACGTCTGCGCCCCTTCGTCTGGCGCAAGCACCTGGATTTCGCGGCCATCCAGGATGCGCATGACATGCGCCTGCGCATCCGCAGCCACAAGGGGCTGGGCGGGCCGATCACGCTGGACGGCCACGACATGAAGCTGGGCCGCGGCGGGATACGCGAGATCGAATTCTTCACCCAGACCAGGCAGATCATCGCCGGCGGGCGCGATCCGTCCCTGCGGGTGCGCGGCACGGTCGAGGGGTTGGAGCGGCTGGCGGCGGCAGGCTGGGTTCCGGGCGAGATCGCGGATGTCCTCGCCGCCGATTACCGCGCGCACCGCGAGGTGGAACACCGCTTGCAGATGATCAACGACGCGCAGACGCATCTGCTGCCATCGGGCGAGGACGGCTTCGCGCGGCTGGCCGCCTTCACGGGCTGCGATGCCGCCGATCTGCGCGCGGATCTGGACGAGCGGCTGACCCGCGTCGCCGAACTGACCGAGGATTTCTTTGCCCCCAGCACCGGCCGGATGGGGGGCGACGCGCCCGAGCTTTCGCCCGACCAGGCCGAAATCGTCGCCCGCTGGCGCAGCTATCCGGCCCTGCGATCGGAGCGGGCCCAGACCATCTTCGAGCGGCTGCGCCCGCTCCTGCTGGACAAGCTCGACCGCGCCGCCGATCCCGGGCGGGCGCTGGTCCATCTCGACGGGTTTCTGGCCGGGCTGCCCGCCGGCGTGCAGCTGTTCTCGCTGTTCGAGGCCAATCCGCAACTGGTGGATCTGGTGATCGACATCGCCGATGCCGCGCCGGGTCTTGCGGCCTATCTCAGCCGCAACGCCCATGTCTTCGACGCGGTGATCGGCGGCAGCTTCTTCGCCGAATGGCCGGGCCGGGACGCTCTTTGCGCCGAACTGGCTGCCCGGATCGCCGACGCCCCCGATTACGAGGCGCGGCTGGACGTGGCGCGGCGCTGGACGAAGGAATGGCACTTTCGCGTCGGGGTGCACCATCTGCGCGGACTGATCGACGGGGCCGAGGCCGGGCGGCAATACGCCGATCTGGCCGATGCCGTCCTGTCGCGGCTGCTGCCGGCGGTGGTGGAGGATTTCGCCACCCGTCACGGGCCGCCGCCGGGGCGCGGGGCGATGGTGCTGGGGATGGGGTCGCTCGGGGCGCGGCTTCTGCACGCGGCGTCGGATCTGGACCTGATCGTCATCTACGACGCTGCGGGCGTCGAGGCATCGGAAGGGCCGCGCGCGCTGGCCAGCCGCACCTATTATGCCCGTCTGACCCAGCATCTGGTGACGGCCCTTTCGGCGCCGATGGCCGAGGGGCGGCTATACGAGGTGGATATGCGCCTGCGCCCGTCGGGCAAGCAGGGGCCGGTGGCGACCGCGCTGGCGGCATTCCGCAGCTATCAGACCGAGGAGGCCTGGACCTGGGAGCATCTGGCCCTGACCCGGGCGCGCCCCGTGGCGGGGCCGTCCGACCTGATGGACGAGGTCGAGAGATTCCGGCGCGACCTGATCGCCGCGCCGCGAGATGCCGGACCCACTGCGGCGGCCGTGGCCGACATGCGCGCACGTCTGGCCGAGGCGAAGGGCGGCGGCGGCGGTCTGTCCTTCAAGACCGGGCCGGGGCGGCTGCAGGATATCGAACTGGCGGCGGCCCTGCTGGCGCTGCTTGGCGGCAGCGACGCGCGGGCGGCGGCGGACCAGATCGCCTCGGCCGAGGCGGCGGGGATCGTCGACAGGGGCGAAGCCGCCACCCTGACCGAGACCCATGAGCGGCTTTGGCAGGCGCAGGCGGCGCTGCGTCTGCTCGGGCGGGATGCGCAGGGGGCGCCGCCGGCCGGCGCGCGGGCCGCGGCCTTTCTGGAACGGGATGCCGGCGCTCCGCCGCCCGAACTCGTCGGGCAGGCCGCAGGGGCGGCATCGGCCATCGACGGGCTGCTTGCCCGGCTCGGCGGGGCGCGGTAGACCGGGCCTGCCCGAGGACGAGACGCCGCATGACAGAACAGACCGCGCCCGAGCCCGACGATCCAAAGGGGCTGATCCGCGAAAGCTACCGCATCTGCGGGGTGACGGCGGCCGATTGCCGCTCGATCTTTCTGGACTGGGCGCTGTCGCTGCCCGAGGGGCGCAGGCCCGATGCGGCGATCCCGGCGCTCCTGGCGCGCTACGGGCAGCCCGGGCATCCGATGACGGCGGTCCTGACCGAAGCCCTGGGCCGGCCGGTCCGGCGCGGCCGGCGCGGCGGATCCTCCGGGCGCGGCGACCGGACAGAGACGTAGCGGGCCGGAGACGCCGTGGTCCGGAGACGTAGCCGACCGGAAACGCCGCCGGCCGGAGACCTGGCGGGGCAGGAGACCTAGCGGGGCAGGGCCGCAGCCTCGCGCGCCAGCGCCTCGATCGCCGCCCAATCGCCGGATGCGACCTTGTCGGCCGGGGCGACCCAGCTTCCGCCCACGCACAGCACGTTCGGCAGGGACAGGTAATCGCCGGCATTCTTCAGGCTGACCCCGCCGGTCGGGCAGAAGCCGATGCGCGGAATCGGCGCGCCGATGGACTTGAGCGCGGCGGCACCGCCCGATGCCTCGGCGGGAAAGAATTTCTGCACCGTATAGCCGCGTTCCAGCAGGGCCATCGCCTCGGTCGCGGTGGCGGCGCCGGGCAGAAGCGGCAGATCGGCCTCCTCGCAGGCGGCCAGCAGGCGGTCGGTGGCGCCGGGCGAGACGCCGAAGGTCGCCCCGGCCTCTTTCGCGCGGCGCACATCCTCGGGCGTCAGCAGCGTGCCGGCGCCGACCGCGCCGCCCTCGACCCGCGCCATGGCGCGGATCGCGTCCAGGGCGGCGGGGGTGCGCAGCGTCACCTCAAGCGCCGGAAGACCGCCGGCCACCAGCGCGGCGGCGAGGTCGGCGGCCTTGGCGGCGTCGTCGATCACCAGCACCGGGATCACCGGGGCGAGGGCGCAGATCTCGGCGGCGCGGGCGGAAGCTTGCTCTGGCGTCATCGGTTCGGGCTCCTACTGAACTCGTTCGGCGGCGGTGAGGCCGCCGGAAAGCGGGGCGTCGCGTGGCGGAATGCCGGTCGCGACCGGGATATATCAGACCACGACCGCGGCGCCATGGCTGGCCAGCCCGACATTCCGGCGAAAGACCTCGAACATCTCGCGGCCGACGCCGTGGGCATTGCCGGTCAGGTCGGCGGTGGCGGCGGGCCGGCTGTCGAAATCTGCCTCGAGCACCTCGATCCGCCCGTTGCGCGCATCGACCCGCACCCGGTCGCCGTCGCGCAGCCGGGCGATGGGCCCGCCATCGGCGGCTTCGGGCGCCAGGTGGATCGCGGCGGGCACCTTGCCGCTGGCCCCCGACATGCGCCCATCCGTGACAAGGGCCACCTTCAGCCCCCGATCCTGCAACACCGCCAGGGTGGGGGTCAGCGAATGAAGTTCCGGCATGCCGTTGGCCTTGGGTCCCTGGAAGCGCACGACGACGACGGTATCCTCGGTGAATTCCCCGCGCCGGAAGGCGGCCTTGACGTCTTCCTGATCGTGGAAGACGCGCGCCTTCGCCTCGATCACCTGCCGCTCGGGCGCCACGGCCGACACCTTCATCACCGCCCGGCCCAGATTGCCCGCCAGATCGCGCAGCCCGCCGGTCTTCTGGAACGGGTCCGCGGCCGGGCGCAGGATCTTGTCGTTCTGCGAGGTGCCTGGGCCGTCGGCCCAGGTCAGCTGCCCGCCATCGAGCTTGGGCTCGCGCGTATAGGCGGCCAGCCCGTCCCCGGCGACGGTGCGGGTATCGGGGTGCAGCAGCCCGGCCGAGAGCAGATCGCCGATCATGTAGGCCAGCCCGCCCGCCGCGTGGAAATGATTCACATCCGCCAGACCGTTGGGATAGACCTTGGCCATCAGCGGCGTGACGGCCGAGATCTCGGCGAAATCCTCGATCTCCAGGATCACGCCGGCCGCGCGGGCCATGGCCGGCAGGTGGATGATCAGGTTGGTCGAGCCGCCCGTCGCCATCAGGCCGACGATGCCGTTGACGAAGGCGCGTTCGTCGAGGATCTGGCTGACGGGACGGTAATCGTTGCCGAGCGCGGTGATCTCGAGCGCGCGTTTCGCCCCCGCCTCGGTCAGCGCGTCGCGCAGGGGCGTGTTGGGGTTCACGAAACTGGCGCCGGGCAGGTGGAGGCCCATGAACTCCATCAGCATCTGGTTGGTGTTCGCCGTACCGTAGAAGGTGCAGGTGCCCGGCCCGTGATACGAGGCCATCTCGGCCTCCATCAGCTTGTCGCGGCCGATCTCTCCGGCCGCGAATTGCTGCCGGACGCGGGATTTCTCGTCGTTCGGCAGACCGCTGGTCATCGGACCGGCCGGCAGGAACACCGCGGGGATATAGCCGAAGGTGGCGGCGGCGATCACCAGCCCGGGCACGATCTTGTCGCAGACGCCCAGATGGACGGCGGCGTCGAAGACGTTGTGCGACAGGGCGACCCCGGCAGCCAGGGCGATGACGTCGCGCGAGAACAGCGACAGCTCCATCCCCACCTGGCCCTGGGTGACGCCGTCGCACATGGCGGGCACGCCGCCCGCCACCTGCGCGGTGGCGCCCTGGGCCCGCGCCGCCGCGCGGATCAGCTCGGGATACCGCTCATAGGGCTGATGCGCCGACAGCATGTCGTTATAGGCGGTGACGATGCCCAGATTGGGGGCGGGCTGCGTTGCCAGCGCCTGCTGGTCCGGGCCGGCGCCGGCATAGGCATGGGCCTGGTTGCCGCAGGTCAGGTGCGCCCGCCGCGGCCCGTCCTCGGCCGCGCGCGCCATCCGGTCCAGATAGGTGGCGCGATGGGGCCGGCTGCGGTCGACGACGCGCTCGGTCACCGCCGCGATCGTGGCATTGAGCGTCATGGGGCATCTCCGAAGCTTGAGTCGCGCGGAACATAGCTCCGTTAGCGCTAGCAGTCCAATCGCCGCACTTCGCCGCGCTGCCGCAGGTCTTCGCTGCGCGCATGGCGGGACTGCAGGACCGGGCGTGGTAAGCCCTTGTAATATCGCCTAGCTATCATGCTGCAAGTGCAGAAAATCCCAAAGAAAGGACGCATGATGTCGAGCATCCGCACCCATTCCGATCTGGACTATTTCGCCATCAGCCGCGACGCCGAGCGTCTGCGCGCCGAATATGTCGGGGGCCTGTTCGCCCGGCTCGGCCGCTGGATCGCCGCGCGCCTGGCGCCCGCCCGGATCGGCCGCACCGCCTGAGCGGCGCCCGATCGTCCGGCCGGCGGGCATGGCCCGTCCCGCGCCGGACAGCACGTTTCGGCACCGGCCCTGCGGGCCGGCGCCGGAACCGACCGCCGGAACTATCCGCCGGAACTCCCCTCGGACCGCCGCGTCGATCCGCGCATGCGCGCTTCCGCGCCGCTTGATTTGCGGCTACGAGGGCGGCCATGTCAGACCGTCCCGCGATCCGCCTCCGCCCCAAGATCGATCCCCGCCCGCTGCGGCACGGATTTCCCTGGATATATGCCGACCAGGTCGTGACCGACCGGCGCACCCGCGCCCTCGCCCCCGGATCGCTCGCCGTTCTGGAAGATGCCGACCGGCAGCCGCTCGGCCTGGTGACGGTCAATTCCCATTCCAAGATCATCGCCCGGATGCTCGACCGCGATCCCGCGGCCGAGATCGGTGCCCCCTGGCTGCGCGACAGGCTGCGCCGGGCGCTGGCGCTGCGCGAGCGGCTGTTCGACGCACCGTTCTACCGCCTTGTCCATGCCGAGGCCGACCAGCTGCCCGGTCTGGTCGTGGACCGGTTCGGCGATGCCTGCATGATGCAGCCCAATGCCGCCTGGGCCGATGTCATGACCGACGCGATCGCCGATGCGATCGTCGAGGTCACGGGCGCGGCGACGATCGTCAAGAACGCCACCGGCCGGGCCCGCGGGCTCGAGGGGCTGGACGACGAGACGCTCGTGCTGCGCGGCACCCTGGACGGGCCGGTGCCGGTGGCGATGAACGGCGCGACCTACATGGCCGATCTGACCGGGGGACAGAAGACGGGGCTGTTCTACGATCAGCGCCCCAACCACGCCTTCGCCGCACGCTTGGTGCCAGGGGGCCGGGTGCTGGACGTGTTCAGCCATGTCGGCGGCTTCGCGCTGGCGGCGCTGGCCCGGGGCGCGGCCCATGCCGTGGCGGTGGACGGCTCGGCCGCCGCGCTGGATCTGGCCGAGGCCGGGGCGCGGGCCGGCGGCGTGGCCGACCGTTTCGCCACCCGCCGCGCCGACGCGTTCGAGGCGCTGGCCGACCTGGGCGCGGCGGGGGAACGGTTCGATCTGGTCGTCTGCGATCCCCCCGCCTTCGCCCCGGCCAAGCCCGCGCTGGATGCGGGATTGCGGGCCTATGAGCGGGTGGCGCGGCTGGCGGCGCCGCTGGTGGCGCCGGACGGATATCTGGTGCTGTGCTCGTGTTCCCACGCCGCCGATCTGGCCAGGTTCCGCACTGCCTGTCAGCGCGGCATCGGCCGGGCGGGGCGGGCGGCGCAGCTTGTCCATACGGGCTTTGCCGGCCCGGACCATCCGCAGCACCCGATGCTGGCCGAAACCGGATACCTCAAATCGCTGGTCTGGCGGCTGATGCCGTGAAGGTTCTGATCGACGCGAATGTCCTGTACCCGACCGTCCTGCGCGAGGTCGTTCTGGGCGTTGCGCGGGCGGGGCTGTTCGTGCCGCTATGGTCGGCCCGGATCCTCGAGGAATGGGCGCGGGCCGCCGCCAAGCTGGGCCCCGAGGGCGAGGCCATTGCCCGGGGCGAGGTCGCGGCGCTGGCGCTGCACTGGCCGAAGGCGCAGGTCGTCCCGCGCGACGGTGACATGGCGCGCCTGTGGCTGCCCGACCCGGATGACGTGCATGTCCTGGCGGCGGCCGTGGCCGGATCGGCCGACCTGATCCTGACGATGAATGCGCGCGACTTTCCCCGCAACCTGCTGGCCGAGGAGGGGCTGGACCGCGCCGATCCCGACAGCTTTCTCACCGGCCTCTATGCCCGCGATCCCGACGCCGTCGCCGGTGTCGTCGCGGCGGTTCTGGACGAGGCCCGGCGCCTGTCGGGCGAGCAACTGGAGCGCCGGTGGCTGCTCAAGCGCGCGCGGCTGACGCGGCTGTCCAAGGCGCTGGACCGCGGCTGAGCGCGCTGCTTCCCCCGGGCGGCGCATGGCGGTAGGAAGCGGATCATGTCGCTGCGCCTGACCCATCTGTCGCAATTCCTCGATCACGGCCATGATGCGGTGATCGATGTCCGCTCGCCCTCGGAATTCGCCGAGGACCGCGTGCCGGGCGCCGTCAACCTGCCGGTCCTCGACGATGAGGAACGCGCGCGGATCGGCACCGTCTACACGCAGGAAAGCCCGTTCCTGGCGCGCAAGCTGGGCGCCGCGCTGGTCGCGCGCAACGCCGCGGCGCATATCGAGGGGCCGCTGGCGGGGCATGACGGCGGCTGGCGGCCGCTGGTCTATTGCTGGCGGGGCGGGCAGAGGTCGAACTCCTTCGCCTCGATCCTCGCGCAGATCGGCTGGCGGGTGGAGGTGATCGACGGCGGCTATCGCAGCTATCGCCGGGCGGTCAAGCGGGTGCTCTACGACGATGCCTTCCCGTCCCCCGTGGTCCTGCTGGACGGCAACACCGGCACCGCCAAGACCGAACTTCTGGCGCGGGTCCGGGCGAAGGGCGGGCAGACCATCGACCTTGAGGGGCTCGCGCGGCATCGCGGCTCGGTCTTCGGCGGCACGGGCGATCAGCCGTCGCAGAAGGCGTTCGAGAGCGCGCTGGCGGCCGAGATCGCCGTGCTGGATCCCGCCCGCCCGGTCCTGATCGAGGCGGAAAGCAGCAAGGTCGGCAACCTGATCGTTCCGCCGGTGCTGTGGTCGGCGATGCGTGCCGCCCCGCGGATCGAGATCGCGGCCCCGGTCGCGGCGCGGGTCGCCTATCTGCTCGACGTCTACGACGATATCCTGGCCGACCGCGACCGGCTGGCGCGGCTGGTGGGCGGGCTGCGGCGGTTGCAGGGCTCCGAACGGGTGCAGGAATGGCTGTGCCATGTGGCCCGGGCCGAGGATGCGCTGCTGGCCGAAGGGCTGATCCGCCACCATTACGACCCGCGCTACGGCCGGCAGCGGAGCCGCGCGGCGTCCGATCCCGGCGACGTGCCCGAGCGGCTGGAAAGCCCGGATCTGAACCCCTCCTCGCTGGACCGGCTGGCCGGGCGGATCGCCGCGCATCTGGACCGGATCGCCGGCGCGGGCGGGTAGGGCGGCCGTGCCCTCGGGGGTCCGATGCCGGCAGCCGCGCTCCCTTGTGACGTTCGGAAGATGTTCACGGGCGTTGTCATCGCCGGGCGACCGGATCAGGGGGGGCGACGGTCTGGGCGAGATCCGGGTCGCCATCGGCCCCCGGGGCTGACGCCGGTCAGCTCAGCGCCTGATAGAGCAGCCGCAGCGCGATCAGCCCCAGAAGCGCCAGGATCAGCCGGTCGAACGTCGCCTTCGACACCCGGCGCGAGAGCGCGGCGCCGGCCGGCATGAAGCCCATCAGCGGCACCAGCGCGAGCATGCTCCAGCCGAGCCGCTCCCAGGTCAGGATGCCGTAATGAGCCAGAAGCGGTATCTGGCTGAGCGACATGGCGAAGAAGAAGACCGAGATCGTGCCGACAAAGGCGGCGCGGTCGGGGCGCATCGCGTTGAGGAAGGTGATCGAGACCGGCGCCGAAACCCCCACCGCGCCCTGAAGCACCCCCGCCACGGCGCCCACCGGCAGCACCACGCGCCGGGCCAGCCCGGAGGCGAGGGTCCAGTCGGGGCGGGCCAGCCGGAACGCGATATAGGCGAATACCGCCACCGCAACCAGCGCCAGCAACGCATCCGACGGCAGCCGCGCCAGCATGACGGTGCCGATGCCCGCGCCGAGCATCCCGGCCGCGGCGAAACGCAAGGTGAAGGGCAGGGGCATCATGTGCCGCCGGTACTTCCATCCCTGCCACAGATTGGTGATCAGGTTCGGCACCACCAGCATGGCCACGGCGAAGCGCACGTCGTAGAGCATCGCGATCACCGGGACCGCCACAACGGGCGCGCCGGCACCGGTCGCCCCTTTCAGCAGCCCGCCAAGCGCGAGCGCGATGAAGGCAAAGAGCATCAGGACCGCTCCGACAGGGCGACGCGAAGGCCCGGCAGCGCGGCACGCCCCTCGGCGCGGATGACATGCAGCGCCCGGTCCGGCGCGGCGGGCAGGGCCGCGCGATCGCCGACCCGTTCCACAGTAGCGCGGCTGGCGGCGGCGATGACCGATCGCCGCACCGCGTTCCACATGCGGCTGGTCTCCGCGCCAATCGGGACCGGCAGCGACAGCGCCTCGATTGCCCGATCCGCACCCTCCATCGCCGTTCCGGCATCGTGGCCCACAGGCGCCGGAGCCTCCGCGGCCAGGAGGTCGCCGACCGAGAAGGGGGCGGCGACGGCGAGATCCGGGCGGCGCCGCGCTGGCACAGCACCATCGGCCGCTCGGCCGGTCCGCCTCCCGGCCTGTCTCGGCTCTGTCACCATCGGATCTGCGCCCGTGGCAGCGCGCTGTGCCTCGTCTCGCCTCACGCCGCGGCTCCTTGCTGGCTTGCCGCCAAATGATCTTGTCAAACGCGGGAACGCAACCGAAGATAACCGGAAATCTCACATAGTGGGATTTGCGGCGGCGCGCTGGCGCGGGGCGTCCCGGACGAGGAGGGAGAGAACATGCGCAACGTCATCGCCACGGCGGCCCTTGGGCCGCGGCTGGCAGCCTCGGCCGCTTCGGCCCGGAACGTGGCCCCCGTCACAGCCAATCGGGGATCGCTTGTCTATCGCACCCTCGGCCCGACGGAGATGCGCGCCGATGCCCGCACGGCCGGGTTCCGTGCCGGTGTGCCGAACTTCCACGAAGAACAGGGCATGTAGGGGGGCGTCCGGTGAGCCAAGCCAAGGGGGCGGGGCCGCGCGCGGCCTCTTCCCGGCCACATGGCGCCCCGTCGCCGAGCGCTGCGCTGCCGGTCGCACTGCCGGCGGGCGCCCGGGCCTTGTTCCAGCGGCATCCCCGGCCTGACCATCTGGCGACGGGGATTCCGACGCTTGGGGTGTATGCGCTGATTGCCGCGCCGGCTGCCCCGCCCTGATCCAGGTCGGGATCGAACCCATCGCCGCAGATCTCCACGTTCGCTACTTCGGAATGATGTTAATGATTACCCCGCCGATTGCTCTGGCCGCCTTTGCCGCCGCTTCCATCGCCCGCGCGCCCGCCATGGCCACGGGCCGGTCCGCCATGAAATCCGGCTGGTCCGCCAACGTGCTCGCCGTCCTGTTCGTCTTCTCGTCCAAGGTCCGGCTGGTCGCGGCGGCGCAGGCCGGCTGCCGCGCCGTCCGTCTCGGCCCGGCGCTGCGCGGTCGCCGGCCCGCACGGCCGGAGGCCGAGGCATGAGCGGTGTGGGCAGCGCCGAGCGGATCCTCGCGATCCTCGACCTGTTCAGCGAGGATCGGCTGGACTGGACCCCCGACGAGCTGATGGCCGCGACGGGATACGCGCGTCCGACGCTCTACCGTTACCTCAAGGCGCTGAAGAGCGCGGGCCTGGTGACCACGACCTCATCGGGTGCGGTCTATACGTTGGGACCGAAGGTGGTCGAACTCGACTATCTCAGCCGGCGTTCCGATCCTCTGATCCGCGAGGGGGTGCCGGTGATCCAGGGGCTGGCGGCGCGCTGGCCCTGCACGGCGCTTCTGGTGCGCTGGTACGGCAACCGCATCCTGTGCATCGCCTCGGAATGTTCGGTCTCCGGCGCCAGGTCCAGCTATCTGCGCGGTCGGCCCATGCCGCTGGCGCGCGGCGCGATCAGCCGGGCGATCCTGGCCTATCTGCCCCGGCGCCAGATGCTGCAGAAGATCGCCGAGAACCGCGACGATCTGCGCGCGCTCGGGCTTGGCAAGGATGACGAGGAGATCGCCGAATCCTTCCGCCTGGTCCGTCGTCAGGGTGCCGCCGTCGCGCGGGGCGAGGTGACGCCCGGCGTGGTGGGCGTGGCGGCGCCGATCTTTACCGACGGGCC
>Ga0189283_10206_pt1 | contig 46985 bp, 43 predicted proteins | sample N26C4minimetaG_FD_130320 | JGI IMG/M metagenome (GOLD analysis project Ga0189283, IMG submission 130320) | Marine microbial communities from the Costa Rica Dome - N26 C4 mini metaG | ecosystem: Environmental > Aquatic > Marine > Oceanic > Photic zone | place: Costa Rica: the Eastern Pacific...
ACAGCGGCGCCTGGAAAGACATCCACGCCTTCTGATGAGGGGAGACGATGGAAGATGACCATCAGAATTGGCAACGCCCCCTGTTCCTGGGGGGTGGAATTCGCGAACGACCCGCGCAACCCGACCTGGCAGCACGTGCTGAAGGAATGCGCCGAGGCGGGCTACAAGGGGATCGAACTGGGCCCCGTCGGCTTCATGCCCGAGGACCCGGCCGTGCTCGGCGAGGGGCTGGAGGAAAACGGGCTCGAACTGATCGGCGGCGTGGTGTTCCGCCCCTACCACGACCCCGCCGCTTGGGACGACGTGCTCGACGCCACCCACCGCACGGGCCGCGCACTCCGGGCGCATGGCGCAAAACAGATGGTGCTGATCGATTCGATCTCGCCGCGCCGCGCGCCCACCGCCGGCCGCGCAAGCGAGGCCGAGCAGATGGACATGGCGGAATGGAACGCCTATCGCAACCGGATTGCCGAGAGCGCACGCATCGGCACCGAGGAATACGGGCTGACCGTGAGCATCCACGCCCATGCGGCGGGCTTCATGGATTTCGAGCCCGAGCTGGAACGGCTGCTGGACGAGGTTGACGGCGAGATCCTGAAGATCTGCTTCGATACCGGCCACCATTCCTATGCGGGATTCGATCCGGTGGCCTTCATGAAGAAACATGTCGACCGCATCTCCTACATGCATTTCAAGGACATCGACCCTGGCGTGAAGGCCCGCGTCATCGAGAACCGCACCGGTTTCTACGACGCTTGCGGCCAAGGGATCTTTTGCAATCTCGGCGAAGGCGACGTGGACTTTCCCGCTGTCCGTCAGGTGCTGCTCGATGCGGGTTTTCAGGGCTGGTGCACGGTCGAGCAGGATTGCGACCCGACCCTCGACCCGGACACCCTGGGCGATGCCCGCAAGAACCGCGAATACCTCGAATCCATCGGATTCGTCTGAGGAGGCAAGCCATGACCAAACTGAAATGGGGCATGATCGGCGGCGGCGAAGGCAGCCAGATCGGGCCGGCGCACCGTCTGGGCGCCCTGGCCGATGGACGTTTCGAATTCGCCGCCGGGGCGCTGGATCACCGCCCCGAAGAAGGCCGCGCCTATGCGCAGCGCCTGGGCCTCGCAGCTGACCGCGCCTATGGCGACTGGAAAGAGATGCTGGCGGGCGAGAGGGGCCGGGACGACCGGATCAGCCTGGTCACGGTGGCAACGCCGAACTCGACCCATTTCGAGATCACCAAGGCGTTCCTTGAGGCGCGTTTCCACGTTCTCTGCGAAAAGCCGATGACCATGACGGTCGCGGAAGGCGAGGAAATCGTTCGCGTGGCCGAGAAAGCCGGCAGGATCTGCGCGGTGAACTACTGCTATTCGGCCTATCCCATGGTCCGGCAGGCCCGCGCGATGGTGCGTGCCGGCGAGATCGGCAAGGTGCGGCTGGTGGTGACCAACTTCAGCCATGGCCACCACGGCGACGCCACCGATGCGGACAATCCCCGCGTCCGCTGGCGCTACGATCCGGCGCTGGCCGGTATCTCCGGCCAGTTCGCCGATTGCGGCATCCACGCGTTGCACATGGCAAGTTTCGTCTGCGACGACCAGGTCGAGACGCTGTCGGCCGATTTCGTCTCGACCATCCCGTCGCGTCAGCTCGAGGATGACGCGATGATCAACTTTCGTATGGCCGGCGGCACCGTCGGGCGGCTCTGGACCTCGTCGGTGGCCATCGGGCGGCAGCACGGCTTCGACATCCAGATCTTCGGCGAAACCGGCGGGCTGCGTTGGGCCTCGGAGCAGCCGAACCAGTTGATCTACACGCCGGTGGGCGGCCGCACCCAGATCATCGAAAAGGGCGAAGGCGGGCTGCACGAAGATGCGCGGCGGCTTTCCCGCGTCTCGATCGCCCACCCCGAAGGTTTTCCTCTGGCTGTGGCCAACATCTACTGCGACCTGGCCGACGCGCTGGCCGGTGAGACCCGCGACGGACTGCCGGGGGCCGAGGCCGGCCTGCGATCGGTCGCAGCGGTCCATGCGGCCGTGGCATCGGCAAATGACAACGGCGCCTGGCTGGACGCCCGCCCGCCGATGTTCCGCTAGCTGTCACGCGCGGGGCGCAGGGTGCCCCGCTCCACCACCGAGCAGGAGAATATCCGCGCCTCGGGATAGCGGTCGCGCTCGGCCAGGGTGGCCACCATCAGCTCGATCGACGAGGTCACGATCTGCCGGATCGGCTGGTGGATCGTCGTCAGGTTGATGTTTTCCCAGCCCGCCATCTCCATGTCGTTGAGACCCAGAATGCCGACATCCCCCGGACATTCGTAGCCGCTGTCGCGGATCGCCGACAGCGCCCCGATCGACAGCACGTCGTCGCCGCCGAAATAGGCTTCGGCCATCGAGGTCCCGACTAGACGCAGCATCTCCTCCCGCCCGGCATCGAAGGAATAGGCCCGCGCGAAGGAATAGCTCACCTCGATCTCGGGATGCATCGCCATCTCGGACATGAAGCCGGCATGGCGGTCCTGCGTCGAGGTCGCTGTTTCGGGTCCGCCCATGAAACCCACATGGGCATAGCCCCGTGCCACCAGCGTCCGCGCCGCCAGCCGCCCGGCCTCGCGGTTGTCGATTCCCACCACATGCACCTCGGGGGCCGAGGAATAGCGCCCGAAGGCATGCACCACCGGCACGCCGGCATCGCGGAACGCCTTGGCGAAACCCGGCGGCAGCGTCGACGAGGCCACCACGACCCCGTCGACGGAATACTGACGCAGCATCTGCACCGACGCCGCGGGATCGGTCGCGTCCGACAGGTTGACCAGAAGCGGCCGCAGCCCCCGGTCCTGCAGGCCGCGGGTAAAGAGGTCGAAGACCTGGAGGAAGATCGGGTTGTGGAAGTTGTCCGAGACCAGGCCGATCAGCTTGGTCCGGCCGGTCGTCAACGACGAGGCCAGCGCGTTCGGGCTGTAGCCCAGTTCGCGCGCGGCCTTCTCGACCTTGCGCCGCATGGCATCCGATACCGAGGCGCCGTCGGTGAAGGTCCGCGACACCGCGGAGCGCGAGACCCCGGCCCGTTCCGCAACCTCTTTCAACGTCACCACCATCCGCTTTGCCCTTATGAAATGGCGCCTTTTCCATCTTAGATCATACGCGCAAGCCGAAAAGGCAAATAACAAGTTGCAACCGGTTGCAGCGAATCGGCTGCAGGGTTACGCTGCGCGATGAGGACGGGTGTGATGCACCTCGGACTCGAGACTTCAGGGAGGAAATCATGAGATCGATCATCGCGAAACTTGCGCTGGCTACGGCGGTCGCTGCGGCGCCCCTGATCGCGGCGACCAGTGCTTCGGCCGAAGGCGAGAAATACATTCTCGTCAGTCACGCGCCCGACAGTGACAGCTGGTGGAACACGATCAAGAACGGCATCGCGCTGGCGGGCAAACAGATGGACGTCGATGTCGAGTACCGCAACCCGCCCACCGGCGACATTGCCGACATGGCGCGGATCATCGATCAGGCGGCGGCCTCGGGCCCGCAGGGCATCATCACGACCCTGGCCGATTACGACGTCCTGCAAGGCCCGATCCGCAACGCCGTCGACAGCGGCATCGACGTTATCATCATGAACACCGGCACCGCCGAGCAGGCCCGCGAAGTGGGCGCACTGATGTATGTCGGCCAGCCCGAATACGACGCCGGTTATGCGGCCGGTCTTCGCGCCAAGGATGACGGCATCGGTTCCTTTCTCTGCGTGAACCATTCGATCCAGCAGCCCACGCTGGTCGAACGCTGCCAGGGGTTCGCGGACGGTCTGGGCATCGAGCTTGGCAATTCCATGCTCGATAGCGGCGCGGACCCGGCCGAGATCAAGAACCGTGTTCTGGCTTATCTTTCGGCCAACCCCGATACCGACGCGGTCCTGACCCTCGGCCCCGTCTCGGCCGATCCGACCCTTCTTGCGCTGGAAGAGAACGGAATGGCCGGCGATATCTATTTCGGCACGTTCGATCTGGGCGAGGAGATCGTCAAGGGCATCAAATCGGGCGTGATCCAGTGGGGCATCGACCAGCAGCCCTTCCTGCAGGCCTATCTGCCGGTGGTGATCCTGACCAACTACCACCGGTACGGCGTGCTGCCCGGCAACAACATCAATTCCGGCCCCGGCTTCGTGACCGCCGACGGCCTGGAAAAGGTCGAGGAGTTCGCGGGCGAATACCGCTGAGACTCAGCCCTCCCGGAGGGTGCCGCGATTGCGGCGCCTTTCCACCCGTCGCAATCTGAAAACCTAGTCAAAGGGGGGTGTTGCATGGCGAGCACGACCCAACCAACGGCCGGCCCCGACGAACGCATCAAGGAAATCTCGGCGTTCCGGAAAGCATTGATCCGTCCCGAACTGGGCGGCATCGTCGGCACCGTTGCCGTGTTCACCTTCTTTCTCATGTTCGCCTTCGACAGCGGCATGTTCAGCAGCCAGGGCGTTCTGAACTGGTCCGTCGTCTCGGCGCAATTCATGATCATTGCCGTCGGCGCCTGCCTTTTGATGATTGCGGGCGAATTCGACCTGTCCGTCGGTTCGATGATCGGCTTCGCCGGCATGTTGATCGCGATATTCTCGATCTCCTATGGCTGGCCGGTCTGGTTGGCCATCATCCTGACCTTCGTGCTTTGCGTGGCGATCGGCGCTCTCAACGGCTGGATCGTCATCCGCACCGGATTGCCGAGTTTCATCGTGACATTGGCATTCCTGTTCATCTTGCGCGGCTCCACGATCTTCCTGCCGCAGGTGCTCGAGCGGAAAACCATCATAGGCGGCATCAAGGATGCGGCCGAGGGCGACTGGCTGGCACCGGTCTTCGGCGGCAAGGTCCTGCAAGGGCTGTTCACCTGGCTGGGGGAGGCGGGCGTCATCTCCACCTTTTCCCGGGGCACCAACGCCGGCAAGCCGGTGGTCGACGGCATCCCGATGCTGATCGTCTGGGCCATCGCGCTGATCATCTTCGGTCATGTCCTGCTGACGAAGACCAAGTTCGGCAACTGGATCTTTGCTGCCGGGGGCGATGCGGAAGCTGCGCGGAATTCCGGCGTGCCGGTCAACCGCGTCAAGATCCTGATGTTCATGTTCACCGCCTTCTGCGCGACGGTCTTCGCCACCAGCCAAGTGATGGAGTTCGGCTCTGCCGGTGCCGACCGGGGGCTTCTCAAGGAATTCGAGGCGATCATCGCCGTTGTGATCGGCGGGGCGCTCCTGACCGGCGGCTACGGGTCGGTCCTCGGCGCCGCGCTCGGCGCGCTGATCTTCGGCGTGGTCCAGCAGGGCCTGTTCTTTGCCGGGGTCGAAAGCTCTCTGTTCCGGGTGTTTCTGGGCGTGATCCTGCTCGGCGCCGTCATCCTGAACACCTATATCCGCCGCATCATCACCGGGGAGCGTTGATATGTCCGACGACAGCAAATCCCGTTCCGGCGATGCCGCGTCGATCATCGAGATGAAGAGCATCGAGAAGCATTTCGGCCGCGTCATCGCCCTTGCCGGTGTCAGTTTCGATCTGAAGCCCGGCGAATGCCATTGCCTTCTGGGCGATAACGGCGCGGGAAAGTCGACCTTCATCAAGACGATGTCCGGGGTGCACGAGCCGACGGCGGGCGAGATCTTCTTTGAAGGAAAGCCGATGCGCTTCGACGATCCCCGCGATGCCATCGCCGCGGGTATCGCCACGGTGCACCAGCATCTGGCCATGATCCCGCTGATGAGCGTCAGCCGGAACTTCTTCATGGGCAACGAGCCCGAGCGCAAGATCGCCGGGATCAATTTCTTCGACAAGAAAAAGGCCGATGCCGTGACCATGGAGGAGATGCGCAAGATGGGCATCAACCTGCGTGGTCCCGACCAGGCCGTGGGAACGCTGTCCGGCGGTGAACGCCAGACGGTGGCAATCGCCCGAGCGGTGTATTTCGGCGCCAAGATCCTGATCCTGGACGAACCGACTTCGGCGCTCGGCGTGCGCCAGACCTCGAACGTGCTGGCCACGATCGACCGGGTCCGCAAGCAGGGCATCGGCGTGGTCTTCATCAGCCACAACGTGCGACACGCGCTGGCTGTGGGCGACCGTTTCACCGTGCTCAACCGTGGCCAGACATTGGGAACGGCGAAGCGCGGCGATATCTCGCCCGAGGAGCTTCAGGACCTGATGGCCGGCGGGCAGGAGCTTGCCCGGTTGGAGGGATCGCTCGGCGGCACGGTGTGAGGGACCGATACCGACCGGCTTTCGGCGGGCCACGATCCGGGCCACGATCCGAGCCGGCGAACCGGCTGCCTCGATCCGTGTTGAAGATCTCGGGCCGCTCCCTGACGGCTGAGCGTGTTGCGATGCCTGGATGCGGAACTCGACCCCATGGCGGGCGACAACCGTGCCTTGCCCGAGGACAAGCCCGTGCGCGCAACGTCTCTCAGCCGAGCAGCGCCTTTTCCAGCATCATGTGTATCCCCTTGCAGCCGTTGACGGTCTGCGTCACCCGCAGGTCCCCGGCGAGAGAGCATAGCATATACGCGTCTTCGCGGCACAGACCGGTGCGTTCGACGATCAGCGCGATCATGTCGCGCAGGGCGATCTCGGCGCAGCGGTCCAGATCGGGATCGGTGCCCATCGTGATGAAATGCGTGGGCGTTTCGGCACGGGGATTGGCCAGTGTCAGATCCTCGCGGAGGATCAGGGTAAAGGTGCCGCGCAGCGCCGTCTCGATGGCGGTGATGCAGACCTCGCCGTCGCCCTGGGCGCCGTGCCCGTCCCCGCACGAGAAATTGGCGCCCTCGGTAAAGACCGGCAGGAACAGGGTCGTTCCGGCGACCAGTTCCTTGTTGTCGATATTGCCCCCATGCGCCCGCGGCTGGATCGACGAGATCCGGCCCCAGTTCGGCGGGGGCGCGACCCCCATCACCCCGAAGAACGGTCGCAGCGGAAGCTCCAGCCCCCAGGACAGCCGCGCCGTCATCGCCTGGCGATCCAGCGGGATGGTGACGCAACGCCCGGTCTGGAAATCGTAGGGCAGCGTTCCGGCCAGCGGCCGGATCAGGTTGTAGCCCCAGTCCTGTCGCAGCTGCACATCGTCGATCCGCACTTCGAGCACATGACCGGGCTGCGCCCCCCTGACGGCGACCGGCCCGGTCAGGATGTGCCCGGGCAGCATCCGTTCGGACCGGTCATGGATCTGGTGCAGTTCCGGCGGCACATGAAATCCGGGCCCCGGCAGTTGCTCGGGCCCGCCCGAGACGGTGTCGACGGTCACGCTGTCGCCGCTCTGCACGGTCAGCACCGGGGCCCGGCCCGCATCGAAGAAGCCCCAGGCGCAGTTCTCGGGGCGCGCGGGAAGGTGATGAACGCTCATGCGGCGCCTCCGGGTTCTGTCAGGACCAGATGTCCCGGCCCGACCTCGGCATAGACCGAGGGGCCGGGTTCGTGCCCGAGCGGAAAGACGGGCGAGGGGATCGGGCGGAAGTTCAGATCGTCGCGGATCGTGCGACGGGCGGGATCGGCCACGGGAACCGCCGACATCAGCGCCCGCGTGTACGAATGCTGCGGGTTCTCGAAGACCTGGGCGCGGCTTCCGATCTCGACGATCCGGCCCAGATACATGACGCCGACCCGGTGCGAGACCCGTTCGACCACGGCCATGTCGTGGCTGATGAACAGGAACGAGATGCCGAAATCGGCCTGCAGCTCCATCATCAGGTTCAGGACCTGGGCCTGGACGCTGACATCCAGGGCCGAAACCGCCTCGTCCGCGACGATCAGCTTGGGATTGGCCGCCAGGGCCCGGGCGATGGCGACCCGCTGGCGCTGTCCCCCGGACAATTCGTGCGGAAAGCGGCGCAGGAAGCTGCGGGGCAGCTCGACCCGGTCGAACAGCATCGCCACGCGGTCCGTCAGATCCGTTCCGCGGGCCAGACCGAAATTGGTGATCGGCTCGGCCACCTGATCCGCCAGCCGCATATAGGGGTTGAGCGATGCGAACGGGTCCTGGAACACCATCTGCATGTGGCGGCGCGCCAACCGCAGATCGTGCGGCGACAGCGCCAGGATATCCGTGCCTCCGACTGTGACGCTTCCGGAACTCGGCTCGACCAGGCGCAGGATCGACCGGCCGCAACTCGACTTGCCGCAGCCGGATTCGCCCACCAGCGCCAGCGTCTCGCCCCGGTTCAGGATGAAGCTAACATCCTCGACCGCGTGAACCTGCGCCACCGTGCGCCGCAGAACGCCCCCCTTGACCGGAAAGCGGGTGGTCAGGTTCCGCACCTCCAGCAGCGGTTCGGGCCGCGCGGCCGGTTCCAGCGACCGCGCCATTCCGGGATCGGCGCCCACGATGCGCATGGGTTCGGGCGCGGCCTTGCCCCGCATCTCGCCCAGGCGCGGAACGGCGGCCAGCAATGCGCGGGTGTAATCCTGGCTCGGCGCCGCAAAGATCCGGCCGACCGGCCCCTCCTCGACCAGCTTGCCGCGATACATCACCACCACGCGGTCGGCCATCTGCGCCACGACCGCCATGTCGTGGGTGATGAACAGCACCGCCATCCCGGTCTCGCGCTTCAGCCGGTCGATCAGGGCGAGGATCTCGGCCTGGATGGTGACGTCCAGCGCGGTCGTCGGTTCGTCGGCAATCAGCAGGCGCGGCCGGCAGGCCATGGCCATGGCGATGACCACCCGCTGACGCATGCCGCCGGACAATTCGTGCGGATATTGCCGCAGCCGACGTTCGGGTTCGGGGATCCGCACCTCGCGCAGAAGCTCCAGCGCCCGCGCCCGGGCGGCGCCCCCGGACAGCCTGCGATGCAGCCGCAATCCGTCGGTCATCTGCCGTTCGATGGTGAAGACCGGGTTGAGCGAGGTCATCGGCTCCTGAAAGATCATGCCGATCTCGTTGCCGCGGATGTTGCGCATCGTCCCGTCATCCGCCTCGGACAGATCGGCCATCCGGCCGTCCGGCCGCGCGAAGCGCAGCGCGCCCCCGACGATCCGCCCGCCGCCGAATTCCACCAGCCGCATCAGCGACAGCGATGTGACGGATTTCCCGGATCCGCTCTCGCCGACGACGCAGACGGTTTCGCCCGGGGCGATCGAGAAACTCACATCCTCGACCGCCACGATCGGCCCGGTTTCGCCCCGGAACTCGACCCTCAGCCCGTCGATCTCGACCAGCGGGGCCGGCATGTCGTCCAGCATCAGCCCCTCCCCCGCATTCTGGGATCCAGAACGTCGCGCAGCACATCGCCGAACATGTTCAGGCCCAGCACCGTCAGCGCCACCGCCGCCCCCGGCACCAGCGCCGTCCATGGTGCGCGATCGAGGTAGTCGCGGCTCGCCTGGATCATCAATCCCCACGAGGCGTTCGGCGGCTGCGTGCCCAGCCCCAGGAACGAAAGGCCCGCCTCGGCGAGGATCGCGAAGGCCAGGCTGATCGTCGACTGCACGATCACGGGCGGCATGATGTTGGGAAGGATATGGCGCAGGATCATCTTGCCGTCGGTCGTTCCCGCGGCGCGCGCGGCCTCGACATAGGGCATCTGCGCCACCCGCAGCGCCTCGCCCCGGATGATCCGGGCCAGAAAGGGCGTGAAGGCGACGCCGATGGCGATGATCGTGTTCTGCAGGTTCGGCCCCAGAACCGCGCTGATCGTCAATGCCAGCAGCAGCGCCGGAAAGCTGAGCAGCGTGTCGACCAGCCGCATCAGGACGTTGTCGGTCCAGCCCCCGTAATAGCCCGACACGATGCCGAGCGGCAGGCCAATGACGATGCTCATCACCACCGCAGAAACCGCGATGAAGATCGAGGTCTGCGCCCCCAGAAGCACCCGGTACATCAGGTCGCGGCCAAGCTGATCGGTCCCCAGGGGGTGGGCCAGCGTCGGCGGCGACAGCCGGGCCCGCATGTCCATCTGCGTGGCGGCGGTGTCCGGCAGCAGCAGCGGCGCCAGCAGGGCGATGACCAGCACCGCGCCCACGAGCAGGACGCCGATCGCGCCCTTGGGCGTAAGGAAAGGTCGAAGCACCTTCATCCCAGACGTATCCTCGGGTCTACGAGCACATACAGAAGGTCGACCACCAGGTTCGCCAGCATGACCACGGCCGCGATCACGAAGACCGATGCCTGGATCAGCGGGATGTCGCGGTTCAGCAGCGCCTGATAGGTCAGCCAGCCCATGCCGGTATAGTTGAACAGGCTCTCGACCACGATGATCGAGCCGAAGAGGTACCCGACCTGCAATCCCGCGACCGTCATGACCGGCCCCACGGCATTGGCCAGCCCGTAGCGCCAGACCACCGTGCGTTCGGCCAGACCCTTGGCACGGGCGACGCGGATGAATTCCTGACCCAGGATCCCGGTCATCGTGGCGCGGGTCATCCGCGTCAGATGCGCCATCAATCCCAGCCCCAGGGCCAGGGAGGGCAGAAAGGCGTGGCGCAGCGCCAGCAGGAAATCGTCGCCCGGATCGGCGAAGCCCGACGAGGGCAGCCAGCCGAGACCGCGCGCGAAGAGAAGGATCAGCATGATCCCCCAGAAGAAGTCCGGCAGGCTGACCCCCAACAGCGCCGCGGTGCTGGCCGTGGTGTCCTGCCAGCGGTCGCGGTGAACGGCGGCCCAGACCCCAAGGGGCACCGCGCAGATCAGCGCGATCGACATGGACAGCACCACGATCAGGGCGCTGGCCGTCATCTTCTGCAGCAGCAGCGGGCCGATCGGCTCCTTGAACACCAGCGACGTGCCCCAATCGCCGGTCAGCATTCCGCCGATCCAGCGGCCGTACTGCACCGGCAGCGAGTCGTTCAGCCCGAGGCTTTCGCGCAGCCCGGCCAAGGCCTCGGGGTTCGATTGCGTGCCCATGATCATCATCGCCACGTCGCCGGGCAGGATATTGGTCACGGCAAAGGTGATGGCCGAGATCAGCACCAGCGTCAGCGCCAGCGACAGCAGCCTGTTCAGGATGTAGATCACGCGCCTGCCCCTGCGCGGTCGGTGTCTGCGGACATGTCCCGCCCCCTGCTTTCTCGATGCTTTGGCGTTGCCGATGGCCCCGGCCGCGCAGCCGGGGCCACGGGTGGGTCAGCCGGCGGCCAGCCAGACCTTGTGGAAGTTCAGGTTCGACCCGTTGGGATGCACCACCGTGTCGAGCCCGCCCACACCGGGCTGCGCGCCGATGGTGCCGTTGCGGAACCACAGGATCACGTCATGGGTCTGATCGTGGATGCGCTGCTGCACCTGCTTGTAGATTTCCGCCCGTTCCTGGGGATCGACGGTGATCCGCGCCTTCTCGGTCAGCTCGTCGATCTCGGGATCCGAGATCTTGCGGTAGTTGAAGGCGCCGGTGCTGTTCCACAGGCTGTAATACAGGAAATCCGGCTCCCACAGGGTGAAGAAGTTCATCATCGAGATCTGGAAATCCTTGTCGACCCAGACCTGGCTCAGCCAGTCCGACCAGGTAAGCTGCTCGATCGTGGCGTCGACCCCCGCTGCGCGGAACCATTCCAGCATGATCTGGGCGGATTCGACGTGATAGGGATAGTTCGTCGTCACCTTGAACACGACGCTCAGCTCGCCCGGACCATAGCCCGCTTCCTGCAACAGCGCCTTGGCCTTCTCGAAATCCTGCGGCCGCTGCGTCAGTTGATCGTTGTAGGAGGCCGAGGTCGGATAGCTGGGCGACGCGGTCGTCTTGCCCTCTCCCCACAGCGCGCCCTGAAGCAGCATCTCCTTGTCGATCATGTAGTCGAACGCCTCGCGCACCTTCGGATCCTTGAAGGGCTCGAAATCGTGGTTGAAGTTCACGAAGTCCCAGTTCAGCGGGAACCACGTCACCACCTGGAAATTCGCGTCCTCCTTGATCTCGGCGATGCGGTCGGCGGGGATGTCGTTGATCATGTGCAACTCGCCCGTGCGCAGCCCGGTCAGCCGCACCGTGGGCTCGGTGATCTCGCGCGCGACGATCCGGTCCAGATAGGCCGGCCCGTCCCAGTAATCGTCGAAGCGTTCCAGCTCGACCTCGTTGCCGAATTCGCGGCGCACGAACTTGAAGGGCCCGCAGCCGATGGGCGTGGTGCCCTGGCTGTCGCCCGAGCCCTCGGGCATGATGACGCCGGCGCCGTTCTCGGCCAGTCGGGACAGGAACGGCGCGTTGACCTGGCTCATCTTCACCACGACGGTCAGGTCGTCCGGCGTCTCGATCGCTTCGACATTGTTGAAGACCTCGAAGTTCACCGCGCCGGTGGCCGGGTCCTTCACCCGCTCGAACGAGTATTTCACGTCGGCCGAGGTCAGGTCGGACCCGTCATGGAATTTCACGCCCGGGCGCAGCTTGAACGTGTAGGTCAGGCCATCGTCGCTCTGTTCGAAGCTTTCGGCGATGCTGGGGATGACCTTGAGGTCCTTGTCCACGGTGACGATGGAATCGTGCACGTTTTCAAGCAGACGTCCGGTCGAGGCGGTGCCGGTCTGGTGCATGTCCAGATTCTGCGTCGTCTCGGAATGGCCCCAGATCAGGGTCCCGCCGGTCACGGGCTCGCCCTGTGCGAAGGCGGGCATACCCACCCCGTAGATCAGGCTGCCGCCCATCAGGGCCGAGGTGGTTTTCAGAAAGTCTCTGCGCTTCATCTCTCCATCTCCCATGCTGGTCGTGTTGTGCGCCCCTCTCGGCGCCCTTTTCGCCGGCCCGCTTCGCGCGGGCTTCTGTTCTGCGGTCAGGCGGGGAAGTCCGGCCGCCTGTCCCGCACGTTCAGTCGCGACTCGAGCGCCTGACCCAGATTCAGGATCGTCCCCTCGTCGAACAGCCGGCCCCAGAGCGAGATCCCCTGCGGCACCGTGAACCTGCGTCCGGTGTCGTCGGCATCGCCCGTGGTCAGCTTTCCGGCGCCGAGCGAGGCGGCGCCGCGGGTGCCCAACTCCTGGAACCCCGCCCGAAGATGCAGACATGGATGGCCGGTGAAGTTGGAGGCGATCAGCATCGGGCCCGTCATGAAGGGTCCGATCAGCGCATCCACCTGGCCGAAGAGCCCGTCGAGCGCCTGCATCGTCAGGTATCGCAACCGGTCGAGCTGCACATGGTCCACCGCCGACAGGAAACGCGCCTTGCGGAAGGTGTTGGGCCAGGCCCCGTCATCCTGCCAGGTCAGGGTATCGTCCAGATCGCTCAGCGTCAGATGCTCGAAGGCGGCGGCTGCTTCCGCGTAGAGGATGTTCATCAGCGCGGCATAGGGCAGATCCGGCAGCGTCACCTCGTGCAGATCCAGCCCCAGATCCCGCGCCGCGGCCAGGGCCGCGTGATCGACATCGGTCGCGCCGTGCGCGAATGCCTCGGGCAGATACCCCACGCGCAGCCCCTCGATGCCGCGCGTCGCGTCGTAGAAGAAGGGCGCGTCGATCGAGGCGCGGTCGGACGGGTCGCCCCCGTTCAGCGCGGCAAGCACCAGCCCGCAATCCTCGACCCCGCGGCAGATCGGGCCGACCTTGTCGAGCGACCAGCACAGGGCCATGCCGCCCGCCCGGCTGACCCGCCCGAAGGTGGGGCGCAGGCCGGTCGTGCCGCAGCGCTGACTGGGCGAGGTGATCGAGCCGAGCGTCTCGGTCCCGATCGAAAAGCCGCACAGACCCGCCGCCGTGGCCGAGGCCGATCCGGCGCTGGACCCGCTCGACCCCTCGTTCAGGTTCCACGGGTTGCGGGTGCGCCCGCCATACCAGATGTCGTTATACGCCAATGCGCCGACGGTGGTCTTGCCAAGCAGGACCGCCCCGGCCGCGCGCAGCCGCGTGACGATGGCCGCGTCGCGGGTGGGCACCCTGTCACGGTAGGGCTCGGCGCCCCATCCGGTGGTCACGCCATCGGTGTCGAACAGGTCCTTCAGGCCATAGGGGATGCCGTGCAGCGGCCCGAGCGATCGGCCCTCGGCCGTCAGCCGGTCGCAGGCATCTGCCTCGGCCAGGGCGATTTCGGGCGTGACGGCGGCGAAACATTCCAGCTTCGGGTTCAGCCGCGCGATACGGTCCAGATAGACCTGCGTCAGCCGCCGCGAGGTCAGCCTGCCATCCGCGATCCAGGCCGCGAGCTGCGGCAGGGTGGCAAAGGCGATGTCCTCGTCATCCTCTGGCAGCGGGGCCGCGGCTGCGCTGCCGGTCACGCCCGACGCGGTCGGCATGGCAAAGCCGGGCAGGCGCGGATCGAAACGCAGCGCCGTCGGCACGTCGTTGGCGATCTCGACCTGCCTGCGGGCACGGGCCGAACCGATCTGCCCCTCCATGTTCCCGACCATCTGCGCCCGTTCCCGTGCGGTATAGGTCAGCCCGAGCAGCCGTTCGGCGGCTTCGATATCGGCTTCGGTTATCGCGGCGTCACTCATCCCGCCCCCTTGTTGCGTCATGTTGCATGGCCCCTGCGGGCGATGTCGCGGACCATTCGTCGTCGCGCGGTGCCTCTGGGCCGCTTTCGGCGGTCATCGCCGCGAACCGGGTCATCAGATGGGCGCGCATCGCATCGCGCGCGGCTTCGGGCCGGCCGGCCTCGATGGCATTGATGATCCTGTGGTGCTGAAACGTCGTCTCGCGCAGCGAGGCATCGGACCGCGCCCGGGACCGGACGCCCAGCCAGGCGGCGGTGGCGCGGATCTCGTCCAGCATCGCCAGCGCGGTCATCAGCGGGCGATTGCGCGCGCAGCTTGCGATCAGGCGGTGCAGCGCCCCGTCCCAGAGCTCGATCGATTCGTCGTCTTCCGCCTCCAGGCGCCGCTGCGCCAGGGCCCGCATCCGGGCGATGTCGTCCGGCCGGGCGCGTCGGGCGCACAGCGCGGCCAGTTCGGGCTCGATGCAGAGCCGCGCCTCCATCACGGCCAGCGGCGTCGTCTCGCGGCTGATCTCGGCGGCCAGAACCCCGGTGGGATCGGCGGGCTGACCGGCAAAGGTCCCCTTGCCCTGTCGGCGCCAGATCAGACCCTCGGCTTCGAGCGAGGCCAACGCCTGCCGAACGGCCCGCCGCCCCGCATCCAGACGCACGCAAAGCTCGCGCTCGGTCGGAAGCCGTCCCTCGGGGCCGAGCGAGCCGCCCCGGATCAGGGCCATGATCTGGGCGCGGACACGGAGCGCGCTGGATCTCGTCTCGGTGCGGGCCATCCGTCGCTCCGGCAAATCTCGAACCATCTACAGATTGGTTCGAATCTTGCCCTTCCGTAAAGCTTTTTGCGTGTCGGATGGGAAATTGCCGCCCGGCTTGCCGGATTCTGCGCCTCTGGGCGGGGTAAACGCCGGAAGATTGGGCTGATTTGCCGCTCAGCAGGGCCGGACGCAGAACCTAATCGGGAATGGTTCGCGCAGGGCGTGTATCGGCGGCCGCGGGCACTCTCGGAATGGGCGAGATGTGCGGCCGGGGCCGCCGAGCCGCGCGCATGTGCGGCGTCAGCCCCCCGGCCGGTCCCAGGCCGCGACCAGCGCGGCGGCACGGGGCGCGACCTCGGCGGCCGTGTCGCCGGGGCGGTAGAGGGCGCTGCCGATGCCGAAGCCACTCGCGCCCGCCTGTCGCCACTGGGCGAAATCCCCGGCCCCGACACCGCCGACGGCAAAGAGCGGCAGGTCCGGCGGCAACACCGCCACCAGCGCCGCCAGCCCGTCGGCACCCAGTTTCGAGGCCGGGAACAGCTTCAGCCCGTCGGCCCCCGCGCGGATGGCGGCGAAGCATTCGGTCGCGGTAAAGGCGCCGGGATAGGAGAGCATCCCCGCCGAGTTGGTCGCCGCGATCACCCGCGGGTTGCAATCGGGCGACACGATCATGCCCGCCCCCAGATCGGCCAGCCGCGCGACCTGATCGGGTTCCAGCACCGTCCCCGCCCCGACCACCGCGCGCCCGTCGGCGGCGGCCAGCATCCGGGCGATACTGTCATAGGGGTCCGGCGAATTCAGCGGCACCTCGATCCGGTCGATCCCCGCGGCGATCAGCGTCTCGCAGATCTCGACGGCCATGTCCGGCGTGATGCCGCGCAGGATCGCGATGATGCCCCGGCTCATGCCCCTGCCCCCATCGATCCGGTTCCTCCCGCACTGGCCCGGGCGGCGATCAGCCCGGCCAGCGTCACGTTTTCGACCGGGACGATCTCGGCCTCGGCGCCCTGGGCTGCCAAAGCCGCGGCATAGGCGCCGGTCGCCCCGCCGCTGCCGACCAGCAGCAGGTTCTGCCCCAGCCAATAGGGCCGCGCTCCGGCCAGTTCCATGCCGATCAGCAGCCCCGACAACCGTGCCCGCGACACCGCGGGCGCAAGACCGGCCAGCAGCGCCTCGGCCCGCAGCGAGAAAAGCTGCGCGGCCAGCCGGGCGGGATGGGCCATGCCCTCGGCCACGGCCTCGGCGAAGGCGCCGTCATCCCAGCCTTCGGCGGCCACCGTGTGGCGCAGCACCGATTGCCCGGCCAGCAGCGCGAACAGCTCGCCCGTCATGAAGCTGCGGAAGCTGACGACCTCGCCCGCACTCACCTGAACCCATTTGGTATGCGTGCCGGGCAGGCAGATCACCCCGTCGAATTCCGGGCGTTCGCGGAAGATGCCGGCGATCTGCGTCTCCTCGCCGCGCATCACGTCGGCCGGGCTGTCCTGCCGGATGCCCGGCAGGATCCTGACGTCGAGCCGCGGATCCGTGACCGGCGCGGCGACCGCCTGGGCCAGAGCGGGCGGCGCACAGGGCACCGCGCGATAGGGTGCCTCGGCCCAGCCCTGCCGCGCGCCGGCCATGCCGCAGATCACCACCGGCACCCGCCCTGCCGCCGGCAGCGCGTCCCCGACCAGATCCAGCAGCGCCGCCTCGTAGTCGCCGCGATCGAGCGTGTTCATCCCGCGCGCGGCCTCGCGCCGCTCGATCACGCCGTGGCGCGCATCCATCAGCCAGGCCCGCTGGTTCGAGGTGCCCCAGTCCACGGCGATCCAGTCGAGCGGCGCGGTCCTGGGGCCGCGGCCGTTGGTTTGGCTGGTCGTTCGGTGCATGGCATCGGTCCCGGTCATTGCCCGCACAGGTCAAGCAGATTCAGGCCGCGCGATCCAGTGGTGCCGCACAGATCGGGACGATCGGGGTCGCGCCGCGGGTCCGGGTGCCGCCTCGGGCCCGCCTCAGCTTCCCCGATAGGTCGAATAGCCGAAGGGCGAGACCAGAAGCGGCACATGGTAATGCGCGGCCTCGGACATGCCGAAACGCAGCGGCACCCGGTCCAGGAACCGCGGCTCTTCGGGCGCGGTCCCGCAGGCATCGAGATAGGCGCCGACCTCGAAGACCAGCTCATAGGTGCCGGTCGCGAATTCCTCGGCCGGCAGGATCGGGCCGTCGGTGCGGCCATCGGCGTTGGTGACGGTCTGACGAACCTCGTCCCGCCGCCCGCCGGACAGCCGAAACAGCGTCACCGTCATGCCGGCGGCGGGGCAGCCCCGCGCCGTGTCCAGAACATGGGTCGTCAGATAGCCGGCCATGATATCCTCCGTCTTTGCCGTTCATCCTATGCGGTGCGGGCCCGGGCGAAAGCGCCGCCGCCGCAAGAGTGCTTTCCGTTTTTTTTGAAAGAAATCCCACTTTATACGGCATATGCCAATAGCGACAGGAGGCTTCCCATGAACCGCTACCCCCGCGATCTGCACGGCTATGGCGAAACGCCCCCCGATCCGCGCTGGCCGGACGGTGCCCGCATCGCCGTCCAGATCGTGCTGAACTACGAAGAGGGCGGCGAGAACAGCATCCTGCATGGCGACCCCGCCTCCGAGGCGTTCCTGTCCGAGATCGTCGGCGCCCAGCCCTGGCCGGGCCAGCGCCACGCGAACATGGAATCCATTTACGAATACGGCGCGCGGGCCGGGTTCTGGCGGTTGCACCGGATGCTGCGCGACCTGCCGGTCACCGTCTATGGCGTCGCCACTGCCCTGGCCCGCAGCCCCGCCCAGGTTGCCGCCATGCAGGCCGCCGGGTGGGAGATCGCGAGCCACGGCCTGAAATGGATCGAGCACAAGGACATGCCCGAGGACGCCGAGCGCGCCGCCATGCAAGAGGCGATCCGCCTGCATGCCGAGGTGACCGGCGCCCCGCCGCGCGGCTGGTATACGGGCCGCTCGTCCGAGAACACGCTGCGGCTGGCGGCCGAGACCGGCGCCTTCGCCTATGTCGCCGATACCTATGCCGACGACCTGCCCTATTGGGTCGAGTTCGGGCCCCGCACGCAATTGATCGTGCCCTATACGCTGGATGCGAATGACATGCGGTTCGCCACGCCGCAGGGCTTCAATTCCGGCGACCAGTTCTACGCCTATCTGCGCGACAGTTTCGACTGCCTCTACCGCGAAGGGGCCGAGGGCGCGCCGAAGATGCTGTCGGTCGGGCTGCATTGCCGGCTGGCGGGGCGGCCGGGCCGGGCCGAGGCGCTGCGCCGGTTCCTGGACCACGCGCGTTCCCATGACGGCGTGTGGTTCGCCACGCGGCTCGAAATCGCCGAGCACTGGGCGCGGGTGCATCCCCACCGCCGGCAGGAGCGGCCGAGCGAGATGGACCGCGACGCCTTCGTCGCGCGCTACGGCGGTGTCTTCGAGCATTCGCCCTGGATCGCCGAACGCGCCTTCGATCTTGAACTCGGCCCCGCCCATGACACCGCGGCGGGGCTGCACAATGCCCTGGCGCGGGTGTTCCGGACCGCCGGCGAAGACGAGCGGCTCGCCGTGTTGACCGCGCACCCGGATCTGGCCGGAAAGCTGGCGGCGGCCCGGCAACTGACGCCGGATTCCACCGCCGAGCAGGCAAGCGCCGGGCTGGATGCGCTGACGGATGCCGAACGGTCCGAGTTCACCGATCTGAATACCGCCTATGTGGCCAAACACGGTTTTCCGTTCATCATCGCCGTGCGCGACCACGACAAGCCGGGCATCATGGCGGCCTTCCGCCGGCGGATCGACAACGACCGGCAGGCCGAATTCGCCGAGGCCTGCCGGCAGGTCGAGCGGATCGCCGCCCTGCGCCTGCGGGACATGCTGCCATGACCCGTCACCTGTCGCCCCGTCCGCTGAATTCCGACGATTTCGCCGCCTTCGGCCAGGTGATCGCGCTGCGGGACCAGCCGGACCGGCTGATCAATCAGGGGCTCTGCGGGCGGCATCACGATCTGGCGGATCTCGATATCGGGCAGGGCCGTGCCGGGATAAGCCTGTTCGAGGCGCAGCCGCGCCCCCTTCCGCTGCGGCTGGACATGGTCGAACGGCATCCCCTGGGCAGCCAGGCGTTTCTGCCGGTCAGCACCGCCGGCTGGCTGGTGATCGTCGCCCCGGATCGGGGCGGCGTGCCCGGCCGGCCTCTGGTGTTCCGGGCCGACGCGGAAACCGGCGTCAATATCGGCCGCAACGTGTGGCACGGCGTGCTGTGCCCGCTTCACGACCGGGGCCTGTTCGCGGTGGTCGACCGGATCGGCGCCGAACCGAACCTTGAGGAATTCTGGTTCGACGATCCATGGATCGTCGAGGCCAGCCGCGACTGACGGCAGCCGACGCAGAAACGGCGCCGCGAGACAGCCAACACGGAGGAGAAACCCATGGCTGACACCTCGATAGGGACGCCCGAACAACTGCGCGACCCCGACTACACGCCGCCCCTGCACAAGGCGATCCCGCTCGGCATCCAGCATGTCCTGGCGATGTTCGTCTCGAACGTGACGCCCGCCATCATCGTCGCCGGTGCCGCGGGCTTTGGCTTCGGGTCGAACTCGCCCGATTTTCCCGAACTTCTGTATCTCATCCAGATGTCGATGGTCTTTGCCGGCGTCGCGACCCTGCTACAGACGGTCACTCTCGGCCCCGTGGGCGCGGCCCTGCCGATCGTTCAGGGCACCTCCTTCGCCTTTCTTCCGATCATGATCCCGCTCGTCGCCGGCAAGGGGGTCGATGCGCTGGCCGCCCTGTTCGGCGGCGTCCTGATCGGCGGCCTGTTCCACGCCTTGATCGGCACGTTCATCGGCAAGATCAGGTTCGCCCTGCCGCCGCTTGTCACGGGCCTTGTCGTCCTGATGATCGGCCTGGCGCTCGTCAGGGTGGGGATCCAGTACGCCGCCGGCGGCGTTCCGGCCATCGGCACCCCGGAATACGGAAGCGCGCTGAACTGGTCGGCGGCGCTTGTGGTGATCCTGGTGACCCTGGCGCTGAAATTCTTCACCCGCGGGCTGCTTGCCGTCTCGGCCGTGCTGGTCGGGCTCGTCGCGGGGTATGTCTACGCCATCCTGGTCGGGATGCTGCCGCTGTCGGCCATCGCCGGATCGTGGGAGAGTTCGGCCGCCTTCGCGCTGCCGCAACCCTTCCGCTACGGGATGGAGTTCAGCGCGGCGGCGATCATCGGCTTCTGCCTGATGGCCTTCGTCTCGGCGATCGAGACGGTGGGCGACGTCTCGGGCATCACCAAGGGCGGCGCGGGGCGCGAGGCGACCGACCGCGAGATCCAGGGCGCGACCTATGCCGACGGTCTCGGCACCGCCGTCGCCGGCATCTTCGGGGGCCTGCCCAACACGTCGTTCAGCCAGAATGTCGGCCTGATCGCGATGACCGGGGTGATGAGCCGCCATGTCGTGACCTGCGGCGCGATCTTCCTGATCGTCGCCGGGCTGGTGCCCAAGGTGGGCGGCGTCATCCGCACCGTGCCCATCGAGGTATTGGGCGGCGGGGTCATCGTGATGTTCGGCATGGTCGTCGCGGCCGGTGTGTCGATGCTGTCGGACGTGGACTGGAACCGCCGCAACATGGTGATCTTCGCCGTGGCGCTGTCGGTGGGGCTGGGGCTGCAACTGGAACCCGACGCGGTGCAGTATCTGCCCGAATGGCTGAAGGTGCTGATGGTTTCGGGCCTGCTTCCCGCCGCGCTGATCGCCATCGTGCTGAACCTCGCCCTGCCGCAGGAGCTGACGGCCGAACTGGACCCGGAGGCGCACGCGGCAGAGCCGCCGACCTGGGGGCGTCAGCCGGAAGGGTATCCGGCGGAAACGCCCCGGCACTGAGCCTGCGAAGGGGGCGCGGCGCGGGGCGTCGCGGCCTCTTTCTCCCGCCGGACGTTGTCCTGCTCCGCCAAGCGGCGTATATACAGGCGGTGATACGAGGACGAGATCATGATCGAAACCCGCATCCGCAAGGTCGGCAATTCCGCCGTGATGACCCTGACGACCGAAATGCTCGCCATCCTCGACGCCAAGGAGGGCGACGCGCTGTTCGTCCTGCGCGGCGACGACGGCAGCTTGCGGGTCATGGCCCATGATCCGTCTGTCGCGGCGGCGCTCGACGCGGCCGAGATCGTGATGGACGAGAACCGGGATCTGCTTCAGGCGCTGGCTTGAACCCGCCCGTCTGGGTCCCGCTTCCGGCGGTCATCGTTATCCACGACCGGCAGATCTCGCGCCATGGCGGCGCGCCCGGCCTGCGGGACCGGGCGCTGCTGGAGATGGGCTGCGCCCGCGCGGTGAACCTGGCCGCCTATGACGCGGCCTCTCCCCTGCCCCGCATCGCCGCCGCCTATGCCTTTGGCATCGTCAAGGCGCATGCCTTCGTCGATGGCAACAAGCGCACGGGCTTCGTCACCGCGGTCACCTTTCTGCGGTTGAACGGTCTGGCCTTCCGCCCCGATCCGGTCGCCGGGGTGCGCGCGATGGAGGATCTGGCCGAAAGCCGGATCGACGAAGACGCCTTCGCCGGCTGGCTGGCGGCCGATCTGCACCCGCTGGATCCGCCGCCCCGGCCCCGTCAGCCGTAGCTGGAGACCGGCATCCCCGCCAGCGCCGCGATGTTCAGCAACCCGCGCACCGTCACGCCGGGGGTCACGATATGCGCGCGGTTGCCCATGCCCATCAGGATCGGCCCGACCTCGATCCCCTCCGAGACCGATTTCAGCAGGTTGCGTGCGGCGCCGGCCGCATCGGCATTCGTGTAGACCAGGACATTGGCCTTGCCCTTCAACCGGGTCGAGGGGAACAGCCGCTCGCGCAGATCGGGATCCAGCGCCAGGTCCGTCGGCATCTCGCCCTCATACTCGAATTCCGGCGAGCGGCGGGCCAGCATGTCCAGCGCGGCGCGGGCCACCCGGCCGGAATGGTTGTCGACATTGCCGAATTGCGACGAGGAACACAGCGCCAGCTTCGGCGCGATGCCGAAGCGGCGCACATGCCGCGCCGCGGCCTCCATGACATCGGCCACCTGCTCGGCCGACGGCTCCAGGTTGACATGGGTGTCCGCGATGAAGAGCGGCCCGCGTTCGAGGATCAGCAGCGACAGCGCGCCGATCGGGCGCAGCCCCCCCTCGGCCAGCACCTGCCGGATGTAGTTCAGATGCCACTGATACTGGCCGAACGTGCCGCAGATCATGCTGTCGGCCTCGCCCCGGTGCACCATGACCGCGGCGATGGCCGTGGTGTTGGTGCGCAGGATGGCGCGGGCCAGATCGGGCGTGACGCCGCGCCGTTCCATCAGGCCCAGATAGCTGCCCCAGTAATCGCGGTAGCGCGCGTCGCTTTCGGGATTGACCAGTTCGAAATCCTGCCCGGGCGCCAGGGTCAGGCCCTCGCGCTCGATCCGCGCCTCGACCACGTCGGGACGACCGATCAGGATCGGCCGGCCCAGCCCCTCGTCCAGCATCGCCTGCACGGTGCGCAGGATCCGCGGCTCTTCGCCCTCGGCGAAGACGATGCGCCGGTTGTCCTGGCGGGCGGATTCGAAGACCGGCCGCATCACGAAGGACGAGCGGTAGACCTGCCCCTTGAGCGAGCGTGCATAGGCATCGAGATCCAGCGGCCGGGTGGCGACGCCGCTGTCCATCGCCGCCCGGGCCACGGCGACCGCGACGGTGGGCAGAAGCCGGGGGTCGAACGGTTTCGGGATCAGGTAATCGGCCCCGAAGGCCAGCCGTTCGCCCTGATAGGCGGCGCCGAGCTCGGCGCTGGCGGTGACGCGCGCCAGCCCGGCAATGGCCTCGACGCAGGCGACCTTCATCTGGTCGTTGATCTCGGTCGCGCCGACATCCAGCGCGCCGCGGAAGATGAAGGGAAAGCACAGGACGTTGTTGACCTGGTTCGGGTAATCCGACCGGCCGGTGGCGATCAGCGCATCGGGGGCGGCGCGACGCGCCTCTTCCGGCATGATCTCGGGCACCGGATTGGCCAGTGCGAAGATGATGGGCCGCTCGGCCATCTTTCCGACCATCTCGGGCGTGAGCAGGCCCGGCCCCGACACGCCCAGGAACAGATCGGCCCCTTCCAGCGCCTCCAGCGGCGTGCGCTTGTCGGTATCGCGGGCGAACTCGGCCTTCTCGGCCGTCAGGTCGTTGCGCTGGCTGTGCACCACGCCCTTGCTGTCCAGCATGGTGATGTTGTCCTTCCGGGCCCCCATCACCATCATCATCTTCAGACAGGCGATCCCGGCCGCACCGGCACCGAGCGCCACGATGCGGATGTCCTCCCAGCTTTTGCCCGCCACCCGCAGCGCATTCTCGGCCGCCGCGGCGGCGACGATGGCGGTGCCGTGCTGATCGTCGTGGAAGACGGGAATGTTCATCCGCTCGCGGCAGATGCGTTCCACCAGAAAGCAGTCCGGCGCCTTGATGTCCTCAAGGTTGACGGCGCCGAATGTGGGTTCCAGCCGGCAGACCAGATCGGCGAGCCGCTCGGGATCCGCCTCGTCCACCTCGATGTCGAAACAGTCGATGCCGGCGAATTTCTTGAACAGGACGGCCTTGCCCTCCATCACCGGCTTCGACGCCTGCGCGCCGATATTGCCCAGGCCGAGCACCGCCGATCCGTTCGACACCACGGCGACGAGGTTGGCCTTGGCGGTGAAGCGGCGCGCCGCGCTGGCGTCGCGCCCGATCTCCAGACAGGCCTCGGCCACGCCGGGCGAATAGGCGCGGCTGAGATCGCGGCCGGTGGCCATCGGCTTGGTCGCGCGGATCTCCAGCTTTCCGGGCTTGGGAAATTCGTGATAGTTCAGCGCCGCCTGCCGTTCGGCATCCTTCTTGGCTCCGTCCAGAGACATGCCTTCCCTCCTCCTCCCACGGAGTGACACCTTGCCGCGCCGAGGCGGCAATTGCACATGAATTCTGCCGGAAGAACGGGCGCAGCCGCGGTCAGAAATCGACCTCGACCGCGACCCCCCTCTCGACCGCCCGGTCCACGACCGAGGCCGCGACCGCGAGATCCTGAAGCCCGACACCGGTGCCGTCGAACAGCGTCACCTCGTCGTCCGAGCGGCGGCCGGGATGGTCGCCGTTGATGACCGCGCCGATCTGAGTGATCGCCTCCTCTTCGATCAGCCCCGCCGCGACGGCGTGCTGGCATTCGCCGATGCTGATCGCCTGCGCCACCTCGTCGGTGAACACCGTGGCCCGGGCCACGAGCGCGGCCTCGACCTCCTGCTTGCCCTTGGTATCGGTGCCCATGCAGGCGATATGCGTGCCGTCCTTGACCTGCGCGTCCTTCAGGATCGCGTCGAAACTGGAGGTTATGGTCACGATCACATCGGCCTGCGCCCCGAGCGCCTCCAGTTCGACCGCCTCGAAGGGCAGGCCCAGCTCATGGGCCGTATCGGCCAGACGCGACAGCATCTCGGGGTGCATGTTCCAGCCCACCACCCGTTCGAAATCGCGCTGCGCCGCGGCCGCGCGCATCTGGAACGCCGATTGGTGACCCGCGCCGATCATGCCCAGCACCTTCGCATCCGGCCGCGCCAGATGCCGGATCGACACGGCCGAGGCCGCGGCGGTGCGCAGCGCCGTCAGAAGATTGCCGCCGACCACCGCCTTGGCGCGGCCGGTATCGGGATCGAACAGGAACACGGTCGACTGGTGGTTGGTCAGCCCCTTGTCGGCATTGCCCGGCCAGTAGCCACCGGATTTCAGCCCCAGAACCAGCCCGGCCCGGTCGAAGCCCGACTTGAAACCGTACAGCGCATCCGCATGGCCGATCGCCTCGCGGATGACCGGAAAGTTGTAGGCATCGCCGCGCGCCATGGCGCCAAAGACGGCCTCGACCGCGTCGAAGGCGGCATCGGCCGTGATCAGATCGGCGATGGCGTGTTCCGGTACGATATACATGTTCTTCCTGCCCCGTTCTTCACGGGGGCGGTCGCGCCGCCCCCTGGTTTCGTTCTGTCCTTGGCGGATCAGTAGGCGCGGCCACGGGCCGAGACCGGCCAGACCTTTTCGACCTTGTCGCCGCGCACGCCCACATACCAGTCGTGGACGTTGCAGGTCGGGTCGCAATGGCCCGGGACCAGCCGCAGCTTGTCGTTGATCTTCAGCACGCCCTGGGGGTCCTCGATCACCCCGTGCTCGTCCGAGCACTTGATGTATTTCACGTCGTCGCGCCCGAAGATGACCGGCAGGCCGCTATCGACCGATTGCGCCTTGAGGCCCGCATCGCAGATGGCGCGGTCGGGTTTGGCATGGCTCATCACCGTGGTCAGGATGAACAGCGCGTTCTCCCACTCGCCCCGGTCGATCCGGTTGCCGTCCTTGTCCAGGATGCGGCCGTAATCGGCATCCATGAAGGCGTAGGATCCCGACTGCAGCTCGTTATAGACGCCGGAATTGCCTTCGAAGTAGTAGCTTCCGGTGCCGCCGCCGCCGACGATCGGGCTGTCCAGCCCCTCGGCCTTCAGCGCATCGACCGCATCGCGCACCATTCCGACGGCGACGTCGATCTTGGCCTTCCGGTCCTCGTAGCTGTCGAGATGCTGCATCGCGCCCTGATAGGCCTGGATGCCCGAGAATTTCAGCCCCGGCGCCTTGTCGATGGCCCGGGCCAGGCGCAGCACGTCCCCGGTGGTGGTCACGCCGCAGCGCCCGGCGCCGACATCCATCTCGACAAGGCACTCGGTCGTCGTGCCGTGCTTCTGCGCCGCCGCGGACAGATCGGCGACGTTGCCCTCGTCGTCGACGCAGACGATGGTGCGCGCGCCCAGCTTCGGCAGGCGGGCAAGGCGATCGATCTTGGCCGGGTCGGTGACCTGGTTCGACACGAGGACGTCCTTGATGCCGCCCCGGACGAAGACCTCGGCCTCGCTGACCTTCTGGCAGCACACGCCGCAGGCGCCGCCCAGATCCTGCTGCATCTTCTGCACGTCCACCGATTTGTGCATCTTGCCATGGCTGCGATGGCGCACGCCCATCTCCTGCACCATGCGGCCCATCTTCTCGATGTTCCGCTCGAGCGCATCCAGATCCAGCACCAGGCAGGGGGTCTGGATATCGGCCGCATCCATGCCGGGCTTGGCCGGGATGTCGAAGCCGACTTCGTATTCGTCGAGGTTGTTCATATCCTTCATCGTCTCGTCTCCCATTCTGGCCGCGGTTCAGCCCTGCATCCAGGGCAGCTTGTTCAGATCGACGTTTCCGCCGGTGATGATGACGCCCACGCGCTTGCCGGCAAAGACTTCGGGATTCTTGAGGATCGTGGCCAGCGGCACGGCGCTGGACGGCTCCATCACGATCTTCATCCGCTTCCAGATCAGCTGCATCGCATCCACGATCTCTTGCTCGCTGGCCGTCAGCACATCCGTCACATGGCGCGACACGAAATGCCAGGTCAGATCCTTCAGCGGCACTTTCAGCCCGTCGGCGACGGTTTCGGGGGCGTCGTCGGCGATGATGTGACCGGCGCGGAAGCTGCGGGCCGCGTCATCGGCCTGTTCGGGTTCGGCGGCATAGATCTTCACGTCGGGCGCCTGGGTCGACAGGGTCAGGCACGTGCCCGAGACCATGCCGCCACCGCCGATCGGCGCGACCACGCAATCCAGCGCGCCGCCCATATCTTCCATCTGCTCCATCAACTCGCGCGAGCAGGTCCCCTGCCCGGCGATGACGCGCGGATCGTTGTAGGGATGCACGAAGTCGGCGCCCGTCCGCTCCTGCACCTCGGCAAAGACCGCCTCGCGGCTGCTGGTCGAGGGCTCGCATTCGGTGATCTGGCCGCCATAGCCGCGCACCGCGTCCTTCTTGGCCTGGGGCGCGGTGCGCGGCATCACCACATGGCAGGGGATGCCGCGACGACCGGCCGCGTAGGACAGCGACAGCGCATGATTGCCCGAGGAATGGGTCGCCACGCCCCGGGCCGCCTGCGCCTCGTCCAGACCGAACACGGCGTTCGAGGCGCCGCGCACCTTGAAGGCCCCCGCCTTCTGGAAGTTCTCGCACTTGAAGAACATCTCGCAGCCGGCCAGGCCGTTCAGGAATGACGATGTCAGGACAGGCGTGCGGTGGATATAGGGGCGGATGCGTTCATGCGCCTCCAGCATGTCGTCATAGGTGGGAACGATCATCTCGGCCGTGTCCTTCATCACGCGGCCGCCTTGTTGCTGGCGGCGTCGCCGTGACGATACACGGATTGCGCCGCGGCGACACCCGATCCCAGACGGACGGGCAGACCCAGATCCGCCATGACCATTTCCGCCGTGGCCAGGCCCGACAGCATCATCGCGTCGGTCAGGCTGCCCAGATGGCCGATGCGGAACACCTTGCCCGCGACCTCGCCCAGGCCGACGCCAAAGGCCATTCCATAGGGTCCGGCGGCGCGCGTCACGATGTCGGTCGCGTTGAACCCGTCGGGCGTGCGCACCGCGGTCACCGTGTCGGAATACAGGTCGGGCGTGGCGGCGCAGGGCTTCATGCCCCATGCGGCGACGGCGGCGCGGACCCCTTCGGCGATCCGGTGATGCCGGGCGAAGACGTTGTCCAGTCCTTCGTCCAGCAGCATCTCGACCGACAGTTTCAGCCCGTTCATCAGCGCGACCGGCGGCGTGTAGGGATAGGAGCCGTTGCCGTAGGCGGTCTTCATGTCGCTCAGATCGAAGAAGGTGCGGGGCAGGCCGGCCGTGGCCGAGGCCTGCATCGCCTTGTCGGACACGCCGACGATGGCCAGTCCGGGCGGCAGCATGAACCCTTTCTGCGAGCCGGTCACCGCAACGTCGACGCCCCACGCGTCGAAGCGGAAATCCATCGACGCGATCGAGCTGACGCCGTCGACGAACAGCAGGGCGGGATGTCCGGCCGCATCGAGCGCGCGGCGGATGGCCGCCACGTCGGACACCACGCCGGTCGCCGTCTCGTTATGGGTGACCAGAACCGCCTTGATCCGATGGTCCGTATCGGCGCGCAGCGCCTCTTCGTAGCGGTCGGCCGGCGCGCCCTCGCCCCAGGGTGTCTCGAGGATCTGCACGTCAAGCTTGTGCCGCTGGCACATGTCGATCCAGCGATGGCTGAACATGCCGTTGCGGGCGGCCAGAACGGCATCGCCGGGCGACAGGGTGTTGGTGATCGCGGTTTCCCATCCGCCCGTGCCGGTGGAGGGGAAGATGAAGATCTGCGCGTCCCGCGATTTAAGAATCTGGCGCACCCCGTCCAGACAGGGGTCCAGGATCTCGCGGAATGCGGGCGAACGGTGGTCGATCGTCGGCATCTGGCAGGCGAGGCGGATCGCCTCGGGCATGTTGGTCGGGCCGGGAATGAAGACCGGGTTCTGCAGGCTCATGGGCTCCTCCGCTTGGGTTCGCCGCACACTAGGCGTTCCGGAACCCCGCGTCGATTTTTTTGAAATCGTTTTTCGTTTTGTCGGAAGGCGGATTTCATGTAGGCTGGCCAGCACCTTAACCTTTTTCATGGCGGCAGCACGTTCTTTCGCCGCACAGGAAGCTGCTGATGGATTTGCCGAAAGACCCGCCTGTTCACCGCCCCCGCGGGCGGCCCCGCGCCTTCGCCGCCAAGACCGAGCAGAACACGATCCAGGCGCTCGACCGGGCGATGCGCGTTCTCGAAACCCTGGCGCGGCTGCACGAGGCGACGCTGACCGCGCTGGCCCAGGCGACCGGGGATGCCCCCGCGACCGTCTACCGGATCCTCATCACCCTTCAGGCGCGCGACATCGTCGAGGCCGACGAGGCCCGCCAGACCTGGCATGTGGGGCCGGGCGCGTTTCTGATCGGGTCGGGATTCCTGCGCCGGACATCGGTGGTCGAACGCAGCCGGCCGGTGCTGCGCCGGCTGATGGAGGATAGCGGCGAGACGGCAAATCTGGGCATCGCGAGCGACGACCGGGTGCTGTTCGTCAGCCAGGTCGAGACGCACGCGCCGATCCGCGCCTTCTTTCCGCCGGGCACGCGGTCGGACCTGCACGCCTCGGGGATCGGCAAGGTGCTGCTGGCGCACATGCCCGCGCCGAGCCGGGCCCGGATCCTGGCCGCCGGCCTGTCGGGCTATACCGACCGGACCCTGACGGACCCGACGGCGCTGGAACGGGAACTGGAGCGCATCCGCGACGAGGGCCATGCCATCGACGACGAGGAACGCAATCTCGGCATGCGCTGCATCGCGGCCCCCGTCCGCAACGCCTATGGCGAGACCGTCGCCGGGGTGTCGGTGTCCGGCCCCACCAGCCGCGTCGGCCGCGACAAGGTGCCGGCCCTGGCGGATCTGGTGATGGAGGCGGGGCGCGCGATCTCGGCCGGGCTGGGCGCGCCGCCTATTCCGCGGCCCGACGCATGATCGCGGGCGGCGCGCTGCGCGCCAGACGCGGCAGCGCCGCGTGCCGGTTCACGTCCTTGTACAGAAGATACCGGAACCGGCCCGGCCCGCCGGCATAGCAGGCCTGCGGGCAGAAGGCGCGCAACCACATGTAATCGCCGGCCTCGACCTCGACCCAGTCGCGGTTCAGCCGGTAGACGGCCTTGCCCTCCAGGACGTACAGGCCGTGCTCCATCACATGGGTCTCGCAGAAGGGAATGACGGCGCCGGGCTCGAAGGTGACGACGGTCACATGCATGTCGTGGCGCATGTCGGACGGGTCGACGAAACGGGTGGTGGCCCAACGGCCCTCGGTCCCCGGCATCGGCGTGGGGGCGACCGCGGCATCGCTGGTCACGACCGGTTCGGGATGGTCGAGCCCCTCGACCGGCTCATAGGCCTTGCGGATCCAGTGGAACCGCGCCACCGACCCGCCGCGGTTGCGCAGGGTCCAGTCGCAGCCGGCAGGCAGATAGGCGAAACCGCCCTCGCCCATCTCGTGCCGCCGCCCGGCCACCGTCAGGCCGATCGTGCCCTCGACCACGAAGATCACGCCTTCGGCGCCGTCATCCGGCTCGGGCCGGTCGCTGCCGCCGCCGGGCTGCACCTCCATGATATATTGCGAAAACGTCTCGGCGAAGCCCGATAGCGGGCGGGACAGGACCCACAGGCGCGTTCCCTCCCAGAAGGGCAAGGAACTGGTCACGATGTCGCGCATCGTGCCGCGGGGGATCACGGCATAGGCTTCGGTGAAGACCGCGCGGTCGGTCAGAAGCTGGGTCTGCGGTGGGTGGCCGCCTTCGGGGGCGAAATAGGATCGGGTCGTCACGCGCGGCTCCTTCAAGATCTTTCTGCGAAGATGCCCCGTCCTGCCCCGGGGCGGTAGATGTCAGTTGGCGGCAGCGCTTTCATCGGATTTTTGAAAGTCGGCCGGCATCTCCGCCGACACGCGCTTCTGCGGTTTCCCGGCGATATAGGTCTCGGCCACGGCCCGGTCGTCCCCCATGACCTGGAGCAGGAAAAGTTCCTCCTCGAGCGACTGCACCCGTTCGGCCCGCAGCGCCATCGCCGGCGTCGCCCGGGTGTCGAGCACCGCCAGATCCGCGTCGGTGCCCGCATCGAGCGTGCCGATCCGGTCGGCCAGCCCGAGCGCCAGGGCATTGCCGCGGGTGATCCAGTGAAAGGCCGCCAGCGCCGTCAGCTTCTGGCCCTGCAACTGAAGCACCTTGTAGGCTTCGCCCAGGGTCTGGAGCATGGAATAGCTGGTCCCGGCACCGACATCCGTTGCGATGGCGGGCGCCGCCCCCGCCCGCCTCAGACGGTCGCGGTCGAACAGGCCGCTGCCCAGGAACAGGTTCGATGTCGGGCAGAAGACGGGTTTGGCGCCGGTCTCGGCCAGCGCCGCGACCTCGCGCTCGGTCAGGTGGATGCAGTGGCCGAACAGCCCCTTCGGCCCGACCAGACCGTATCGCTGATAGATGTCCAGATAGTCGCGCGCCCGCGGAAACAGCCCGGTGGCAAAGGCGATCTCGTCGCGGTTCTCGCTCAGATGCGTCTGGACCTGACAATCGGGATAGGCCGCCGCCAGCGCGCCCGCGGCCTCCATCTGCTCGGGCGTCGAGGTGATGGCGAAGCGCGGCGATATGGCGTAGTGCGCGCGGCCCTTGCCGTGCCACCGGTCGATGAGGGCGGCGCTGTCGTCATAGCCCGATTGCGCCGTGTCGCGCAGCCCTTCGGGCGCGTTGCGGTCCATCATCACCTTGCCGCCGATCATGCGCGCGTTGCGCCGCGCGGCTTCGGCGAAATACGCCTCGGCCGAGGCGGGATGCACCGAGCAGAAGGCGACGGCGGTGGTGGTGCCATGCGCGGCGAGAAGATCGAAGAAGACCCGTGCGATCCGCGCCGCGTGTTCGGGATCGGCAAAGCGCATCTCTTCGGGGAACACGTAGCCGTCGAGCCAGTCGAGAAGCTGCCGCCCCCAGGACGCGATCACCTGTGCCTGGGGAAAATGGATATGCGGATCGATGAAGCCCGGCAGGATCAGGTGCGGCCTGTGGTCGGTGACCGCGGCGGCGGGGGCGCGGGGCGCCACGTCTCGATATTCTCCCATCGCGGCGATCCGGCCGTCGCGCAGCAGCAGGGCGCCGTCCTCGATATAGCGATAGGCGTCCGCGTCCTGTTCGGGATCGGCATGAAAGCTCAGAAGGCGGCCGCGCAGAAGGGTCTCGGTCATGGATCGTCCGTGTTGCTGGTTCAGCCGGGCGCCCCGCTGGCGGCGCCCGGAGATGTGGTCATTCGGCAGGGGTTCCGGCAGCGGTGCCGCCGGTCCGGTCGGGGATCGCGCCCGTGTCGCGGGCCAGGCGCGGGTAGAGAAGCAGGAACGCCGCGGTGATCGCGTATCCGCCGGTTATGCCCGAAAGCTGCGGCAGATGCAGCGCCGGCGCGTGGATGATCCCGACCGACGACATCAGCGCCGCCGCCGCCGCGAAACCGGCCGCGTTGCGGAACCGCGCGTCGATCACCCCCGCGACGATGGCGCCCCAGATCAGCCCGGTGATGATCGCCCCCTGCGACAGGGCCAGGTGGCCGCCGTAATGCGCGCCCTCCTGCAGCAGCGCCGCCGTCAGCGGCCCGTCGCCCAGGGCGGGCAGCCCCTCGACCCCCGTCGCCCCGAGCGCGTTCAGCAGCGACCCCCACTTGGTGATCAGGAAGCTCGAGATATGCGGCATGATGGCGATCGCGACCGCCGCCATGTGTTCCGGGCGCACGCTGTGGGCGGTGTTGGTGATCAGGCTCAGCGAGACGAAGACCAGCACCGGCGCCGCCGCCGCGATGGGGATCAGGCCGTTCAGCAGGGCCAGCAGCCCGAACACCGCCGCCAGCCCGATCACCGCGCCCACGCCGAGGATATAGCCGGCATGCGCCTCCATCCGCTTGTAAGCGGGATGGCCGATATAGACCGTGGTCGGAAAGGGCGACCCGAAGAGCGCGCCCAGCATGGTCCCGGCCCCGTCGGTCACCTGACACAGCCCCACCGGATAGCTGTCGCCCGCGGCTTCGGCGCTCTCGACGTTGTTCATCGTCTCGATGAAGTTGTAGATCTGCACGGGCACCAGCACCAGGAACAGCTCGGGATTGGCGACGAGATAGCCGATCCCCGCCACCATGTCGCCGAGATAGGGCAGCGGCAGGTGCAGCCCCACGCCGTCGAGCTGGATGGAAGACTGCCCCAGCACGAGCGCGGCGGCGGTGCCCAGCCCGATCGCCAGCAGCCCCGCCGGGATGTCGAATGGCAGGCGGAACCGGCCCACCAGCCCCCACAGGATGATTACCAGCGCGGCGAAGCCGATGACCGGGTTCTCGAAGATCGTGGCCAGCGGGACCGCGCCGATGAAGACCAGCGCGATGCCGCAGAGCGTCCCCAGCATCCCCGCCCGCGGCGTCACCCGTTTCAGCCACGGGCCGATCAGCGCGCCCATTGCCGCGATGATGCCGCCGATGAAGCCCGCCCCGATCCCGACCTGCCAGGCCAGCAACGGGTCCTGCGTGGCCCAGTAGATCGGGCCGATCACGCCGAACAGATAGACGAACATCACCGGTGTCGAGATGCCGTAGGGCAGCGCGGTGACGGGGCGGCCCGCGCGTTCGGCAGTGCGGCGCGCCAGCAGCGTGTAGACGGCGATGCCGGCCAGGATGGCCACGGCCGCGCCCGGAACGATCCGGCCATAAACGATGGCGGCCGGCATGCCGAAGACGAACTGGCAGATGCCCGACAGCACCATCAGGTTGACCAGGTTGTCGGTGAACAGCGCCCAGAAGGCGCTGCCGTCGCCCCGCGCGAACAGCCGGTAGCGGTAGGGTTCGGATGTCATCATTTCTCCTCCCGTTGGACGGGGCGTCTCCGCGTTCTCCTCCCGCGCGGAAAGCACCCCCTGCCCTGCGGCGCGCGACCTCGATCCGGCGCCGCGGGACGCCACACTTATCGCCCCTGGCCGGTGGGCGGGGGTATGGCGGCGAACGCGAATCTCTTTCCACCCGATGTTGAAAGTCCGGGCTTGCCCCGCGGGCGCGGCGGCGACTACCGTCGCCGTCAAGCGCGGGGGCGCCGATGCCGTATCTGGAAAGTCTGAAAGTCTTCGTCCGGGTCTTCGAACTGGGCAGTATCACCGCGGGCGGACGCGACCTGCGGCTGACGCCGGCCGTGGCCAGCAACCGGGTCAAGGAGCTGGAAAAGCGCCTGGGCGTGCGCCTGTTCAACCGGACGACGCGCAAGCTGACCCCGACCGAGGCGGGGCAGAGCTTCTACGACCATGCGCGCCACGTGGTCGAAACGCTGGACGAGGCCGAGGCGATGATCGCGGGCCATGCCGGCCATCCCCGGGGGGCGCTGGCCGTGACCGCGCCGCTCGGCCTGGGCAAACGGGTGCTGGCGCCGCTGATCCCGCGCTTCGTGGATCTCTACCCCGAGATCAGCGTGCGGCTGCGCCTGTCGGACCGCCGCGTCGACATCCTGGCCGACCGGCTGGATCTGGCCTTCTTCCTGGGCCAGCCGCCGGATTCCACCCTGAAGCTGCGCAAGATCATGGATTGTCCGCGGGTGCTGTGCGCGGCGCCCGGCTATCTGGACCGGCGGGGGCGGCCGGCCGCGCCCGACGAGCTGGCCGACCATAACTGCCTTTTGCTGCGCTATCCCCGGTCGCCGGAATATTTCTGGACCCTGTGCGAGGGCGAAGAGATGCGGCGCCTGCATCTGTCGGGCAGCTACGATTCCGACGACGGCGATGTGCTGACGCTATGGGCCCTGGACGGGCGCGGCATCGCCAACCGCCCGCTCTTCGAGGTGGCGGCGCATCTCGCCTCGGGTGCGCTGGAAGAGGTCCTGCCGCAGACCCCGCCGGTTCCGTCGGTCTTCGGCTGCCTCTATCCGCACCGCCGGTTGCAGGACCCGAAGATCCGGCTGTTCATCGACTTCATGGTGGACGAAAGCCGCCGTCTTCTGTCCGGCCGCGCGCCGGGGGATGCGGCCCTGCCCTAGAACAGAGCCGCCCTCGCCCCCGCCGACCGGAACCAGCGGCGGATCGCGGCGCGCTCCTCCTCGGGCATGTCGGTGACGTTGGCGGGCGGCATCGCGGTGCTGACCCCTGCCTGAAGGAAGACCTCGCGCGCGGCCCGGGCGATATCGGGCGGCGTTTCCAGCAGGATCCCCTTCGGCGCCCGCGGGATGCCGGGCCAGACCGGTTCGCGCCCGTGGCACATCGAGCAGCGGCCGGCGACGATATTCGCCACCTCGTCGAAGCCCTCGGCCCGGGCCAGGCGCTGTTCGCGGTCGCTCAGCGGCCGCGCCTCGGCCGCCTCGTAGCTGTCCTGGCGCAGCGGCGCGGTGGAGATCCAGGCGATGAGGATGAACAGGATCACCGTGACCGCCCAGGTCCAGGTGGGGCTGCCGGCGCGGGCATGGCGGGTGTTGAACCAGTGCCGGATCGTCACCCCCATCAGAAAGACCAGCGCCGCGATGATCCAGGCATATTCGGTGGCGAAGGCCAGCGGGTAGTGGTTCGACAGCATCAAAAAGACGACCGGCAGCGTCAGGTAGTTGTTGTGGGTCGATCGCAGCTTGGCGATCTTGCCGTATTTCGGGTCGGGCTTGCGCCCGGCCTTGAGGTCCGCGACCACGATGCGCTGGTTCGGCATGATCACGAAGAACACGTTCGCGCTCATGATCGTGGCGGTGAAGGCGCCCAGATGCAGCATCGCCGCGCGGCCCGTGAAGATCTGGTGATACCCCCAGCTCATCGCCACCAGGATCGCGAACAGGACCAGCATCAGCACCGTCGGCCGTTCGCCCAGGGGCGATTTGCACAGCGCGTCGTAAAGGACCCAGCCCACCGCCAGCGACGCGGCCGAGATCAGCACCGCCTGCCATACGGCCAGATCGGCCTTGGCCGGGTCGATCAGGAACAGCTCGGCCCCCGCCCAGTAGACGATCGCCAGCATCGCCGCCCCCGACAGCCAGGTGGCATAACTTTCCCATTTGAACCAGGTCAGATGCTCGGGCATCGCCTCGGGCGCGACCAGATATTTCTGGATGTGGTAGAACCCGCCGCCATGGACCTGCCATTCCTCGCCGTCGGCGGGTCCGGGGATGTTCCGGTTCAGCCCCAGATCCAGCGCGACGAAGTAGAAGGACGAGCCGATCCAGGCGATGGCCGTGACGACATGCAGCCAGCGGACGGCGAAAGCCGCCCAGTCCCACAGAATGGCAAGATCGTACATCGGCGAAGCCCTCCTACTCGGTGCGACGGCGACCCTATCGCCCCGGGCATTTCCGTTGTAGATTTGCCAGTCTGCAAGAAGCATCAAAAATATCCGAAAGATGTCGTATCTCGACAACGTGCGCACCTTCGTCCGCATCTACGATCTGGGCTCCATGTCGGCCGCCGCGCGTGACCAGCGGATCTCGCCCGCCGTCGCCTCGGCCCGGATGAGCCAGCTCGAGGCGCATCTGGGCGTGCGCCTGTTCCAGCGCACGACGCGGTCGCTGTCGCCCACCGAACACGGCCACCTGTTCTACGAAGGCGCCTGCGCGATCCTCTCGGCGGTGGACGAGGCCGAGGCGGCCGTGGGCGAGGCCACCGAGAACCCGCGCGGAACCCTGCATGTGGCGGCGCCGCTCGGTCTGGGCCGGCGGCTGATCGCCCCGCACGTCCCCGGCTTCACCGACCGCTATCCGCTGGTCGATATCCGCCTGCGGCTGAGCGACCGGAAGGTCGACCTGACGACCGAGGGGCTGGACGTCGCCTTCTTTCTGGGCCGGCCCGAGGACAGCAACCTGCGGATCCGCAAGATCGCCGAATGCCGGCGGGTCCTGTGCGCCAGCCCCGGCTATATCCGCCGCCGGGGCCATCCGCGCCGGGGCGACGAGATCGAGAACGGCAAGCACGACTGCCTGAACCTGCGGTTTCCCGGCGCCTCGGAATTCCAGTGGGAGCTCGAGACACCGTCGGGGCCGCGCCGCTTCGCGGTCAAGGGGCGGTTCGAGTCCGATGACGGCGACGTGCTGACCCAGTGGGCGCTGGACGGGCACGGCATCGTGCTGAAGCCTCTGTTCGAGATCGCGGCCCATCTGCGCGCGGGCGAACTGGTCGTGGTGGCCGACGAGACTCCGCCCCAGCCCGTGCAACTCGCCTGCCTGTACATCCACCGCCGCCACCAGGACCCGAAGACCCGGCTGTTCATGGAATACATGGCGGCGCATCTGGCGGCCGGCATCGGACGCGCGGACCGGTAGCGGGCTCAGTCGGCGGTGCCGCGCAGCGCCGGCAGACCGACGCCCGTCGCCTCGAACCCGCCATCGGCCGAAAGGATCTGCCCGGTGATGTAGCTCGCCTTGTCCGAACACAGAAAGGCGATCGCCTCGGCGACCTCGTCCTCGCCGCCATAGCGGTTCAGCGGGATCGCATCGTGATAGGCCGCCCGGATCGCGGCGGAATGGACGGCGCGGGCCATGGCCGTATCCATCGGCCCCGGCGCCACGCAATTCGCCCGGACGCCCCATTCCCCGGCCTCGGCCGCCTGCTGCCGCGTCAGATGCATGACCGCGGCCTTCGAGGTGCCGTAGGCGGTGCGCAGGGTGCTGGCCCGGAGCCCCGAGATCGACGAGACGTTGACGATCGCCCCCCGCGTCCGACGCAGATGCGGCATCGCCGCCTGCGACATCAGGAAGACGCCGTCCAGGTTCACCTCCATGATACGGCGCCAGAGGGCAAAATCGGTTTGTTCCATCGGGCGGAAATCGGCGATGGCCGCGTTGTTCACCAGCGCGTCGAGCCGTCCCGACCAGCCCAGCACCTCGGCGATGGCGGCATCGACCTGCGCCGGATCAGACACATCGCAAGTCACGGCGACCGCGTCCGGAAGGGCCGGCGCGGCGCGGTCCAGTTCCTCGGCATCGCGGTCCAGCAGGGCGACCCGCCAGTCCCGGCCCAGCATCAGCCGGGCGGTCGCCAGGCCCAGGCCCCGGGCCGCGCCCGTGATCGCCACGCATTTCTTCTCCGTCATGGTTCCTTGCCTGCCGTCGTTCCTGTCCAAGATGCCGCGCCGCGGCGGCAGCCACGGCCCGGTCGCGGTGCGCCTGCCCTAGCCGGGGCAGCGGACATTGGGATTGAACGCCGCCATGTCATCGCCCCCACCGGGGCGGAACAGATAGATGTGCTGGTCGTAATGCGGCATGAAGCCGTGCGCCTCGTCCCCGGGGGTCGCGGGATCGTCGGCCATGTGGTCCCAGTCGCGGCCATTGGTGACCGGCGCACCCTGTTGACCCGCGGCCCGCCAGGCCGCCTCGAAGACCAGGTTCTCGACCCCCACCAGTTCCAGCGATCCGTCGGCCTGCGGTTCGTAGAGCAGAACCGCCGGATCCATGAAATCGGTATGGGTGCTGCCCCCGTCCACCCGGTCGCCCGGCGCAGCCAGCTTCAGCTTGGCGGGGTGGATGTAGTGAATGCCCATCCCGCCCATCTCGGCGGGCAGGCCCTCGGCCGCGGCGGATATGCATTCCCCCGATGGATCTGGGACGAAGCCGTCGGCCAGCGCCGCGTCCACGTTCTTGTATTTCTCGACCGCGGCGCGAAGCGCGTCGAGGTCGTAATCTTCCGCATGTGCAAATGTGCTGGACAATAAAAGTGCAGTCACGGTCAATAACCCGCGATACATCGTTCGTTCCTCCATCTGGCCGATCGCATCGGCACCGCGATCATAGCACGTTCCGGCAAGGGCAACGACGGAAACCGCGATGGCCGCCGCGCCCCGCCGCGTCGGTTCGAGAGAGGAAACCATGCCGCGCATAGCCCGGATCACCGCCTGGTCCTGCCGCAGCCCGATCGAGCGGCCGGTCGCCACCTCGTTCGGGGTGATGAAGGACCGGCCCGCGGTGTTCCTGAGGGTCGAGGACGGTGACGGCGCGGCTGGATGGGGCGAGATCTTCGCCAACTGGCCGGCGGCGGGGGCCGAGCACCGGGTGAACCTGCTGGCCGACGATCTCGCCCCGCTGCTGATCGGCCGCGACTGCGCGGCGCCCGATGCGCTGTTCCGCGATCTGGAAGAGGCGACGCGCATCCGCGCCCTGCAATGCGGCGAGTTCGGCCCGTTCCGCCAGGTGCTTGCCGGGCTGGACCAGGCGCTGTGGGACATGGTCGCGCGCCGGGCCGGGCTGCCGCTCGGGATGCGGTTGAACGACAAGGCCGCTGCCGAGATCCCGGCCTATGCCAGCGGCATCCATATCGATGCCGCGGCCCAAGCCATACCCGCCGCGCGCGCCGCTGGCTTCACCGCCTTCAAGGTCAAGGTCGGGTTCGACCTGGTGCGGGACGCGGACAAGCTGCGCGACGTCGCCACGGACCTGCGCGACGGCGAACGACTGTTCGCGGATGCCAATCAGGCGTGGAGCGTCGATCAGGCGGCGCGGTTCCTGGCGGGGGTCGCGGATCTGGGCCTGGGCTGGATGGAAGAGCCCATCGCCGCCGATTCCGCCGCCGAGGACTGGCTGCGCCTGCGCGGCGGGGTGCCGCTGGCGGGGGGCGAGAATCTGGCGGGCCATGCCGAATTCGACGCCGCGATCGGCCTGGGCGCGCTGGAATACGTGCAGCCCGATCTGGCGAAATGGGGCGGGGTCACTGGCTGCCTGGCGGTGGCGCGGCAGGCGCTGGCCGCCGGGCGGGTCTATTGCCCGCATTTCCTGGGCGGCGGCGTGGGGCTCGCCGCCTCGGCGCATCTTCTGGCCGCGGCGGGGGGGCCGGGCCTGCTGGAGGTCGACGTGAACCCCAACCCGCTGCGCGACGCCTTCGATGCCGTCCGCGACCGCGTGAGCGCCGGCCGGTGGCGTCTGGACCCGGCGCCGGGGCTCGGCCTGTCCGGGCTGCCATCCGACATCCGCCGGTTCGTCACCCTCAGCCGCGAGATCGCCTGAGCGGGTTCAGAGCGGGACGTAATCCTCGGAATCGGTCCCGGGGCGGTCCGGCGCGTTGTCTTCCAGCGTCTGTTCGAACCGGGTCAGCCCGAGCCGCGTGTGCTGCAAGGCCGCCGAGCGGGCGGCCTCGGCATCGCCGGCGCGCACGGCCCGCAGGATCTCGATATGTTCGTCGATCGACTGGGCGATGCTCAGCGACCGGGACAGGCCGCGCCGCCGGAACAGGTGCATCTCCTTGACCAGCCCGTCATGGATGCTTCTGGCGCGGTCGTTGCGGGCCCCTTCGATCAGCGCCTCGTGAAAGGCGATGTTCAACTCGTAATAGCGGTCCCGCTGGTCGCGGGCATGAGCTTCGCGCATCTGGTCGACATTCTGCGCAAGCGCGTCCAGCGCGGCGGGATCGGGCGCGTCGGCCATGCGCCGGGCGAAGGCCGCGCAGGCCATGGCGAAGATCGCGCCCCGCAGATCGTAGAGGTTGCGGATCTCCTCGACCGTCAGCCGGCGCACGAAGGCGCCCCGGTTGGCGATGATCTCGATCAGTCCCGAATCCGACAGCATGCGCACCGCCTCGCGCACGGTGCCGCGGCTGACGCCCATCGTCTCGGCCAGGGCGGCTTCGTTCAGCTTTTCGCCCGACCTGATGCCGCCCGCGATGATCCGCCGCTCGATCTCGGCCCGAACCTCACCCGCCAGGGTGACCCGCTGAAATCCGATCGCCATACCCGTTCCCATCCAACTCCGCCTGACCGAGAGAGAAGAGCGCGAGGCCCCGCTGTCAATCGCCGAATTTAGATTGCCAACAATCAACAATCCGTCTAGCCCTGATATCGACGCAAGAAGGAGGCCTGCGATGTCCCGACCCGACCCGGCGGTACGGACCGCCGAAGCCGGCGCCGCCCCCGCGGCGGCAAGTTCGGCCTTGAACGGCATTCGCGTGCTGGACCTGACGCGGGTGCGGTCGGGGCCGACCTGCGTGCGTCAACTGGCCGATTGGGGGGCCGATGTCATCAAGGTCGAGGCGCCGACCGATGCGGCACAGCTCGGCGGCCCCCGCGAAGGGCCCGATTTCCAGAATCTGCACCGGAACAAGCGCAGCCTGACGCTGAACCTCAAATCCGCGGAGGGTAAGGAGATTTTCCGGCGCCTCGCCGCGCAGGCCGATGTCGTCGTCGAGAATTTCCGCCCCGACGTGAAATCGCGGCTCGGGATCGACTATGCCACGCTGTCATCCGACAACCCGCGTCTGGTCTATGCCTCGATCTCGGGCTTCGGGCAGGACGGGCCCTATTCCGGTCGGCCGGGCTTCGACCAGATCGCCCAGGGGATGGGCGGGCTCATGTCGATCACCGGCGCGCCCGGCGCGGGGCCGATGCGGGTCGGCATTCCCATCGCGGATCTGTGCGCGGGGCTGATGGCGGCGCAGGGTGTCCTGGTGGCGCTGCTGGAACGCGAACGGTCCGGCAAGGGCCAATGGATCCAGACCTCGTTGCTTCAGGCGCAGGTCTTCATGCTGGATTTCCAGGGGGCGCGGTATCTGGTGGACGGCGACGTGCCGCAACAGGCGGGCAACAACCATCCCACCTCGATCCCGACCGGCGTGTTCGAGACCGCCGACGGCCATATCAACATCGCGGTGGCCGGGCAGGACATCTGGCGCCGTTTCGCCCGGGCGATGGGGCGCGAGGACTGGATCGCCGACCCGGATTTCGAAACGGCCCCGGCCCGATCCGCCAACCGCGACGCGCTGAACGCGGCGATCGCCGAGCTCACCCGGACCAACACCACTGCCCATTGGGTGGACGTGATGAACGAGGCGGGCGTTCCCGCGGGCGAGATCAACGACATCGGGCAGGTCTTTCGCGACCCGCAGGTGCGGCATCTCGGCCTGGCCCAGCCCGTTCGCAGCCATGAGCGGGGGGACATCTCGCTGATCGGTCAGCCGATACTCATGTCCCGCACGCCGAGCCGGATCGCCGCCCCGCCGCCGCTGGCGGGCGAGCATACCGAGGGCATTCTGGCGGATCTGGGCTATTCCGCCGCCGATATCGCGGCATTGCGCGACGCGGGCGCCATCTGACGACACGAGGACAGGATGACTGACAAGATACTGACCCAGACCGACGGACCGGTCGCCCGGATCGTGTTCAACCAGCCGGAAAAGCGCAACGCCGTCTCGCTGGAGATGTGGGAGGCGGTCGAGGCCGCGCTCGCCGGTTTCCGCGACGACCCGGCGATCCGGGTGCTGATCCTGTCCGGCGCCGGGGGCAAGGCCTTCGTCTCGGGCGCCGATATCTCGAAATTCGAGACCGAGCGCGCCGGGGAAGAGGCCGTCGCGCATTACAACGCCACGACCAAACGGGTCTATGACGGGGTCGAGGGCTTTCCCAAGCCGGTGATCGCGCAGATCGACGGGTTCTGCGTCGGCGGCGGCGTCGCGCTGTCGCTGTGCTGCGACATCCGGATCTGCGGCGACAATTCGCAATTCGCCATTCCCGCCGCCAAGCTGGGGCTGGGCTATGGATATCCGGGCATCAAGCGGCTGGTCGATCTGGTCGGGCCGAGCTTTGCCAAGGAGCTGTTCTTCACCGCCCGCCGCTTCGACGCCGAAGAGGCGCGCATCATGGGGCTGGTGAACCGCGTCGTTCCGCAGGGCGAGGTCGAGGCCGCGGCGCGACAGATGGCCGAAACCATCGCCGGCAACGCCCCGATGACCGTGGATTCGGTCAAGTTCATCGTGGGACAGACCGTGCGCCCCGAAGCCGAGCGCGCCCTCGACACCTGCGACGCCATGGTCAAGGCCTGCTTCGCCAGCCGGGACTATGCCGAGGGGCGCCGCGCCTTTCTGGAAAAGCGCGCGCCGAACTTCGTGGGTGCGTGATGGTCGACGACCCCCGGCGCATCGACGAGGCGGATGCGCGGGCGCGGTTCGACACCGCGCTGCGGACCCACCGGCAGGAATTCGAGGGGTTCTTCCTTGCCCGCCTTCTGGGGCTGGATTTCACCTATCTGCCCGAAGATGCGCCTGACGCCGACAAGGATTGCTGCCGCATCGCACTGGACGTGGCCGAGATGTTCCTGAACCCGCAGGGCGTGCTGCATGGCGGGATCATCGCCAGCGTCATGGACATCTCGATGGGCCATCTGATCGCCAAGACGGCCGGCCCCGGCGCCACGATCGAGATGAAGGTGCAGTATCTTCGTCCCGTGGGGCTGGGGCCGGCCAGTTGCGAGGGCCGGTTCCTGCGCCGTGGCCGCACCTTGTCCTTCCTCGAAAGTCGTCTCTATACAGGCGACGGAAGGCTGGCGGCCCTGGCCACAGCCACCTGGAAAATGCCCTGATCCCGGTTCAGCAGGAGCCTGAAATGTTCGATACCGTTCCCGGCCTTCTCGACGCGGTGCGCAACCGCTTCGCCCATGTCGACAGCGACCCCTTTCAGGGCGAGCGGGTGTTCTTCGAGAATGCGGGCGGCGCGCTGACGCTGAAATCTGTGGTCGAGACATCGGCGAAATTCGCCGCCATCCCCGACAATCAGGGCCGCGACAACGTGGCGAGCCATGCCCTGGTCGAGGTGATCCGCAGGGCGCGCGAGGATATGGCGGTGCTGTTCAACGCGGCGGGCGGGCAGTTCTTCGTCGGCGAAAGCGGCACCGAGCTTCTGTTCCGTCTGATCGGCGCGGCCTGCCTGGGCACGGCCGAGGGGCGCGTTCTGGGCTCCACGCTGGAACATCCCGCGTCGCGCAGCGCGGCGAACCGCTATGCCCCGCTCTCGGGCAAGGCGCATGTCCTGGTGGCCCATGACGACGCGACGGGATCGGTCGACGCCGCCGCCTATCGCCCCGAGGTCACGCCGGATACGCGCGTGGCGACGATCCTGCACACCTCTCCGGTCACCGGCATGGGTGTGGACGTGGCCGCCATCGCCGCCGAGATCCGCAAGGTCGCGCCGGACTGCTATATCATCGTCGACGGGATCCAGCATGCCGCCCATGGCCGGCTCGACCTGGCCTCGTACGGTGTCGACGGCTACGTCATCTCGCCCTACAAGGCATTCTCGCGCCACGGTTACGGGCTTGCCTGGGTGTCCGACCGGCTGGCGGCCCTGCCCCATGACAGCCTGATGAACGCGCCCGGCCAGCCGTGGGAGCTGGGCACCCGCGATACCGGCGCCTATGCCACCTTTTCGGACGTCGTGGCGTATCTGGAATGGCTGGGCGGCCATTTCACCGACAGCGAGGACCGCCGCGCCCGGCTGGTCGCCGCGGGCGAGGCGATCCACGACCACGAGAAGCGCCTGACGGACGCGATGCTGCACGGGACCGGCAACCTGCCCGGTCTGGCGGCGATCGAGGGCGTGACGGTGATCGGCGGCGTCGACAACCCCCTGCGCGAAGGGCTGGTCTCGTTCGCGATGAACGGCCGACCCGCGGCGCAGATCGTGTCGGCGCTGAACGCCGCGGGGGTGCGGACCCATACCCGCAAGGCCGACCATTATTCCGGCAACATCCTGGACCCGCTCGGCATGGATAGCTGCGTGCGCGTCTCGGTCTGCCACTACAATTCCGAGGAAGAGGTGGCAAAGCTTCTGGCCGCCATGCGTGACATCGGGCGGGACGCCGGCGCGGCCTAGCGCCCCGTCGCCAGGTCGATGATCCGGGTCAGCAGAGGGGCGGGCAGATCCACGCCCTCGGCCTCGGCCCGGCGCAGCCGCGCCATCGCCCGGTCCCCCGGCAGACGCACCGGGCAACTCGGATCGGCGGGGGGCGTTTTCTCGACGATCCGGCGGAAGGCGGCCATGCGCTCTGCCGCCTCGTCGGCGGCCAGCAGCCGCCGCGCATCGATCAGCAGCACGACCTGACCCAGATCGCGCGGTCGGTCCCGGGCATCTCCGGAATCCGGCACCCGGGTCAGAAAGGCCGCGCCCGACCACAACCCCGCCAGCAGGTCCACCGCCAGAGCCAGCCCCGCGCCCTTGTGCCCGCCCGCCGGGCCAAGCAGGCCGGCAAGCGCCGCCGCGGGGTCGGCTGTCGGCCGTCCGGCCGCGTCCACGGCCCAGTCCGGGGGAATCTCCCCACCCTCCGCCGCGGCCTGCCGCAGGCGCGACCGCGACACCGTGGACAGGGCCATGTCCAGCAGCACAACCCGACCATCCGGATCGGGAAAGCCGAGGCCCAGGGGGTTGTTGCCGAGCCGCGCCGCGCGGCCGCCCGCCGGCGCCATCATGGCCGACGCGTTCGTGGCGACCAGCGCGATCATCCCCCATTCGGTCGCCGTCAGCAGGTAGGGCGCCAGGGCACCGACATGGGCGGAGCGGCGGCAGAAGGCCGCGGCAAGACCCAGTTCCTCGGCCACCGGCCGCGCCGCACGCAGCGCCTGCATCAGGATAGCGGGGCCAAGCCCGTCGGCGCCGTCCACCCGCAGCAGACCGGGTGCCGGATGCCCGATCGCGATGGCCGCCGCGGGATCGATCCCGCCCGCCACGATCCGCTCCGTGTATTCGGGGATCCGGGCGGCGCCATGGGTGACGATGCCCATCATCTCGGCCCGGATCAGCACCTGCGCCGCATCCCGTGCCTGGGGCGCAGCCACCCCATGGGCACGAAACGCGGCTTCGGCCAGATCCCGCAGCTCGACCGCGCCGATCCGGCTGCTGCCCAAGCGCCGCGCCCCCTCAGCCCGGCCGCTTGGCCCGCCCCTGGGGGCGGCGGCCCAGCATCTGCATCAGGGGAAACAGCGCAAGCAGGACCACCGTGATCGCGATGATCCAGAGCGAACCGGGCCGCTCGACGAAGATCAGGAAGGACCCGCGCGAGATGGTCAATGTCTGGCGCAGCGCCTCTTCGGCCAGCGGCCCCAGAACCAGCGCAAGGACCAGGGCGGCGGGCGAGAAGCCGAACATCCGCATGAAGAACCCGGCGATGCCTGCCGCGAACATCAACCCGGTCTCGACGATCGAGCCATGCACGCTGAACGTGCCCAGGGTGCAGATCACCACCACGCAGGGCGCCAGCACCCGATAGGGGATGCGGATGATCTTCACGAAAAGCGGGATGGCGAAGATGTTGATCGCCAGAAGCGCCATGTTGCCCAGATACATCGAGGCGATGAGGCCCCAGGCGAATTCGGGGTTCTGCCCCATCATCAGCGGGCCGGGCCGCAGCCCCCATAGCAGGAAGGCCGCCAGAAGCACCGCCGTCGAGGCGGAACCGGGAATGCCCAGGGTCAGCAGCGGGATCATCGCCCCGGCCGAGGCGGAGTTGTTGGCCGCTTCCGGCCCGACCAGACCCTGCATCATGCCCTTGCCGAACTTCTCGGGCGTCTTCGACACCGAACGCTCGACCGAATAGGCCATGAGCGAGGCGATGGTCGCGCCGGCCCCCGGTATGACGCCCACGACGAAGCCCAGGATCGACCCGCGCACCATCGACATCCTCGTCTCGATCCAGTCGCGCGCCTCGGGCCAGAACCGGGCCTCGCGGTCGTATTGCACGATCGATCCGGTCCCGGTGGCGTGCAGCCCGCGATAGAAGGCGAAGAATAGCTCGCCCAGCCCGAACAGGCCGATGGCGATGGGAATGAAATTGATGCCGCCGATCAACTCGGCCGAGCCGAAGGTGTAGCGCCCCTGCCCCGTCTCCAGATCGACCCCCACCGTGCCGAGCGCGAAGCCGATCAACGCCGAGATCAGCCCGTACCGCCAGTTGGCGCCGATCATGACCACCAGCAGCAGCATGCCCATCATCGCCAGCAGGAAGTATTCGGGCGGGCCGAAGCTGCGCGCGACCTGCGCGAAGACGGGGGCCAGCAGCGTGATCAGGATCACCCCGACCGTGCCGCCGACGAAGGAGGCCGCCGCCTGCATCACCAGGGCCGGTCCGGCGCGGCCCTGCTGCGCCAGCGGAAACCCGTCGAAGGTGCTGGCGACGGTGGCGCTTTCTCCCGGCGTGTTCAGCAGGATCGACGTGATCGTGCCGCCATACATCGCGCCGTAATAGATGGCCGCCAGCATCATGACCGCGCCGATCGGATCCATCCCGAAGGTGACCGGCAGCAGGATGGCCAGCCCCGCCGAGGGGCCGAAACCGGGGATCACGCCCACGACCATTCCGACCATGGCGCCGATCAGCAGATACAGCATGTTCATCGGGCTGACGGCGACCGACAGGCCCAGCCAGAGATCGGCGAAGATGTCCATTTGTCCAGAACGCTCCGATAGGTTGGTGTGACGGACGGCGGGGCCGTCAGAAGGCGAAGAACAGGCTGCCGCGCGGCATCGAGGCATTGAGAAGGAGCTTGAACAGCACGTAGATCGCAGCGGGCACGAGCACCGCGACGGCAAGGTTGGTCAGATGCCGGCCCCGGTTCAGGAACGACAGGGTGACGAGCAGGAACAGCGCGCTGGCAAGCGTGCCGCCGAACAGGTTCAGGGACAGGACCAGAAGCCCCGAAAGCGCGACGACCAGCCCCAGTTCCGGCCAGTAATCGG
>Ga0189283_10209_pt1 | contig 46132 bp, 39 predicted proteins | sample N26C4minimetaG_FD_130320 | JGI IMG/M metagenome (GOLD analysis project Ga0189283, IMG submission 130320) | Marine microbial communities from the Costa Rica Dome - N26 C4 mini metaG | ecosystem: Environmental > Aquatic > Marine > Oceanic > Photic zone | place: Costa Rica: the Eastern Pacific...
GCAGGCGCCGCGGGGGGCGGCGCTGCTGCGGGCGGTGGCCAAGGGCGCGGCCATCGCCGCGGTCACCTTCGGGGGGCTGACGCTGCTCTTGCTGGTTCGCCTGGTGGAACGGCCGCTTTTCGGCATGTCCCGGCCGGTCACGCCGCGGATCACCCGCGCGGTCTGCCGGGCGGTGCTTGCGATAATGGGCCTGCGGGTGGTGCGGCACGGGGTGCCCATGCGCGGCCCCGGCGCCGTGGTGGCCAATCACAGCTCGTGGCTGGACATCTTCGTGCTGAATGCGGGCGACCGGGTGTATTTCGTGTCGAAATCCGAGGTGCGCGACTGGCCCGGCATCGGCTGGCTGGCGCGCGCGACGGGAACGGTGTTCATCCGCCGCGACCGGCGCGAGGCGGCGGCGCAGCGCGACCTTCTGTCCGAGCGGCTGCGCCTGGGGCACCGGCTGCTGTTCTTCCCCGAAGGGACATCGACCGATGGCAGCCGCGTGCTGCCCTTCAAGCCGACGCTGTTCCAGGCCTTCCTGGATCAGGATCCGGCGATCGGGATGCGGGTGCAGCCCGTCAGTCTGCGCTATGTCGCCCCCGCCGGGGCCGATGCGCGTTTCTACGGATGGTGGGGCGACATGGAGTTCGGGCCGCATCTGCTTCGCGTTCTGGCGGCGCCCCGTCACGGCCGGGTCGAGGTCATCTATCACCCGCCGGTCGCGGTGGCGGATCATCCCGGGCGCAAGCCGCTGGCCGCCGCCTGCGAGGATCGGGTCCGGGCCGGCTTCGGCCGCTAGATCAGGTCCGGGACCAGGGCGCGCAGCGCCTCGAGCGGATCGGCCCCGTCGCGCCAGATCTCCTCGCCGATGCCGAAGAAATCGGTCGCGGGTTCCAGATCCCGAACCGTTTCGGGGGTCAGGGCGCCTTCGGCGACGACCGGAATCTCGATCATCTCGGACCACCAGGCGAACAACTCGGCCCCCGCCCGGCTGCCATCGCCCAGTGAGGTGGCGCCGACCGGGCCGAAGGCGACGTAATCGGCGCCGGCCTCGCCCGCATTCATCCCGTCATGCCGGGAATTGCCGCAGAACGCCCCGACGATCGCGTCCGCCCCCAGGGCGGCGCGCGCCTTGCGGACCGAGCGCGCCCCGTCCGACAGGTGAACCCCGTCCAGGCCCAGGCGCTCGGCCAGGGCGACATGGCTGTCGATCACCAGTGCCACGTCCCGGGCATGGACCACCTCGCGCAGGGCATCGGCCGCCCGCGCGATCCGGTCCTCGTCCCGCGTCGCCAGCGCCAGGCGCAGACAGGCCACCGGAACCGCGTCCAGGACCCGCGCCAGGGCGTCGGGGAAGGCGGACAATTCCAGGTCGGGCGGGGTGATGAGATAGATCTGCGGGCGCTCGCTATCGGCCATGGCGGGAACTCCTGGGCATGAGGCGCCCCTATAGCGGGGATGTCACCGCGCCGGAAGGGCCTCGACACAGGCGCGCGCCAGGCGCAGCAGCGCGTCGCGCGCGGCGTCGTCGGCCAGCCCGTCGGAAGAGACCGCGACGAAACCGCCCATCTCGCGCGCGCCCGTGCGCATCGGTGCGACGCCGGGCCGGGCGAGGGCCGCCTCCATCCCTGGCTTGCCGACGCGGATCATCGCCCCTTCGGCCAGGGCGGCGCAGAGCAGATGGCCGCCCCACATGAATCCGAGGGCGCCGAACATGCGCCGCTCGTCCAGGTCCTCGAGATCGGCCAGATCGCCGCGCAGCAATTCGGCGACCCCGGGATCGTGCGCCATCGCCCCCTCCTTGCGCCGCCGGCGCAGCCATCGTATCACGCGCGCCGATCCCGCAGAAGGCATGCCGATGACGTCCCGCCAGCCGACATTCGTTCTGGTCCGCCCGCAGATGGGCGAGAATATCGGGGCCGCGGCGCGGGCCATGCTGAATTTCGGGCTGGACCGGATGCGGCTCGTGGCGCCGCGCGACGGCTGGCCCAACGGGCGCGCGGTCGCGATGGCCAGCGGCGCGGGGCGGGTGCTGGACGCGGCCATGCTGCACGACGATCTGGCCGGCGCCCTGTCGGATCAGCACTTCGTCTTCGCCACCACCGCCCGGGCGCGGGGGCTGACGAAGCCGGTCTTCACCCCCGAAGCGGCGATGGAGCGCGCGCGGGACCTGATCGGCGAGGGGCGGAAGGTCGCGGTCCTGTTCGGTCCCGAGCGCGCGGGGCTGGAGAATGCCGATATCGCCCAGGCCAATGCCATCGTCTCGGTCCCCGTGAACCCGGAATTCCCGTCGCTGAACCTGGCGCAATGCGTGTTGCTGACCGCCTATGAATGGCGGCGCCAGGACGCGCCGGCGGCGCCCGAGACGCTGGAACTTGCCGGAACCGAGCCCGCGACCGGCGAGGAGGTCGACCGGCTGGCGCGCCATTACGAAGAACGGCTGGAAGAGGCCGGTTTCTTCTTCCCCGCGACCAAGGCCGAGGGGATGAAGCTGAACCTGCGCAATCTCTGGAGCCGGATGCCCCTGACCCGGGCCGACGTGCAGATCCTGCACGGCGCGCTGCGACAGATGGTCGGCTGGAAAGAGCGCGGCTGACTTGCGGGCCCCGGGGGCGGGGCCTAGTGTCGCGCCGCAAGAAGGAGGCCCCGTCATGGCCCGGAAACGTTCGATTTTCGAAGATGTCGATGCCGCCGGAGCCCGGCCGCAGCCCGCGCGCGGCGGCCTGATCGATGCCCGGCCGCGCGGCGCGAGACGCGCGGTGCGCTGGTGGCTGATGCTGCTTTTCGCGCTGGTCGTGGTGATGATCGCGGTGGGCGGGCTGACGCGGCTGACCGATTCCGGCCTGTCGATCACCGAATGGAAACCGGTGACAGGCGCGCTTCCGCCGCTGAACGCCGCCGACTGGCAGGCCGAGTTCCAGAAGTATCAGCGGATCCCCGAATTCCAGCTTCAGAACCGCAACATGACCATGGGCGAGTTCCAGTTCATCTACTGGTGGGAATGGAGCCACCGGCAGATCGGGCGGCTGGTCGGGCTGGTCTGGGCCCTGGGCTTCGCGGGCTTCCTGGCCACCCGGCGGATGCCGCCGGGCTGGACCGGGCGTCTGCTGCTTCTGGGGGCGCTTGGCGGATTGCAGGGGGCGATCGGCTGGTGGATGGTCTCGTCCGGGCTGGGCGGCGACCGGCTGGACGTGGCGTCCTACCGGCTGGCCACGCATCTGGGGCTGGCTTTCGCCATCCTTGGCCTGATCGCCTGGTATGTCTTCTTGCTCGGGCGCAGCGATGTCGAACTGATCCAGGCACGGCGGGCCAGGGACGCCAAGCTGACATCGCTGTCGACCGGGCTGATGCACTTCGCCTTCCTGCAAATCCTGCTCGGCGCGCTGGTGGCGGGGATCGATGCGGGGCGCAACTATACCGACTGGCCGCTCATGGCCGGCGGGTTCCTGCCGCCGCAGCCCTTCGACATCCAGCCGCTCTGGCGGAACTTCTTCGAGAATGACGGGCTGGTGCAGTTCATCCACCGGATCGCCGCCTATCTGCTGTTCGCCTTCGGCATCGTCGCCTGGCGCCGCGCGACACGGTCGGCCAATGCCGCGACGCGTTTCGCCTTCAACGCGGTCATGGCGATGCTGGTCGTGCAGCTCCTGCTCGGGATCGCGACGGTGCTCTATGGCGCGCCATGGCCGATCGCCATCGTTCACCAGCTGGGGGCGGTGGTGCTGTGGGTGCTGATCCTGCGCGCCCGGCACCTGTCGATCTATCCGCGCGCGCAATCGGTGCGGGGGCGCCCGGCATGAGTGCGTATGACGACTTGATGACCTTTCAGCGCGAGACCGAGGCGCTGGCCGAGATCGCGGGCCGCCTGGGCTGGGATCAGGAAACCGTCATGCCGCGCGGCGCGGCCGAGCAGCGGGGCGAGGAACTCGCGGCGATCCACGCGGTGATCCATGCCCGCCGGACCGATCCGCGCCTGGGCGACTGGCTGGCCCAGGCGCAGCCCCCCGACGACGCGGCACGTGCGCAGGTTCGCCTGATCCGCCGCAGCTACGACCGGGCGATGCGCGTTCCCGCGCGGCTCGAGGCCGAGCTCGCCCGCGTCACCAGCCTGTCGCAGGGCATCTGGGCCGAGGCGCGCCGGACCGAGGATGTGGCCGCCTTCCTGCCCACGCTTGGCCGCGTGGTCGCGCTGGTGCGCGAGAAGGGCCAGGCCCTGGCCGATGGCGGCGACGTCTACGACGCGCTGCTGGACGATTACGAACCCGGCGCGACGGCGGCGTCGCTGGACGCGATGTTCGGGGCGCTGCGCCCGCGCCTGGCGGCCCTGCGCGACCGCATTCTCGGATCCGGGCGCAAACTGCCGGGCCTGTCCGGCACCTTCGACGAGGCCGCGCAGCTTGCCCTGTCGCGCGAGACGGCGCTGGCCTTCGGCTACGACCTGTCGCGGGGCCGGATCGACAAGGCGGTGCATCCGTTCTCATCCGGGTCGGGGTCGGATGTGCGCATCACCACCCGCACGGTCCCGACCGACCCGTTCAACTGCCTGTATTCCACCATCCACGAGGTGGGACATGCGGCCTATGAACAGGGGATCGACGCGGCCTATGCACTCAGCCCCGTCGGCCGGGGCGTGTCGATGGGCGTCCATGAAAGCCAAAGCCGCATCTACGAGAACCAGATCGGCCGGTCGCGCGCCTTTTCCGGGCACCTGTTCGGGCGGATGCAGGCGGCGTTCGGCGATCTGGGCGTCGGCGACGCCGATGCCTTCTACGGTGCGGTCAATCGCGTCGAACGGGGCTATATCCGCACCGAGGCGGACGAGGTTCAGTACAACCTGCATGTGCTGCTGCGCTTCGATCTGGAGCGGCGGCTGATCGACGGCAGCCTGGACGTGCGCGATCTGGAAGAGGCCTGGAACACCCGGTTCGAGCAGGATTTCGGCTTTGCCGTCGATCGCCCGTCGAACGGATGCCTTCAGGATGTGCATTGGTCCGTGGGCCTGTTCGGCTATTTCCCGACCTACACGCTCGGCAACGTCTATGCCGGCTGCCTGCACGCGGCGCTGCGGCGGGACCTGCCGGATCTGGACGCGGCGCTGGCCCGGGGCGACACCGCACCGGCCACCGCCTGGCTGCGCGAGCGGGTGCAGCGCCATGGCGGCCGGTTCCCCCCGCGCGACCTGATCGGCCGGGCCGTCGGGGCCGAGCCGCAGGAAGGGCCGCTTCTGGACTATATCGAAGCCAAATTCGCGGAGATATACGGCCTGTAGAGGCGGCGCCCGTCCGGGCGCCGGGCGGGTCACGCCGCGAGGGGGCGGATCTTCAGCCGGGTGATCCGGTTGTCCTTGCGGCTGAGCACCTCGAACCGGAACCCGTGGAAGCTGAAGACCTGGCCCGGGGCGGGGATGAGCTGGGCCTCGTGGATCACCAGGCCGGCGACTGTATTGGCCTCTTCATCGGGCAGGTTCCAGTCCGTCGCGCGATTGAGATCGCGGATGGTCATGCCGCCATCGACGACGTAATCGCCCGTATCGGTCCGGCGCAGCGGATGCTCGGCGTCGATGTCGAATTCGTCGGTGATCTCGCCCACGATCTCTTCCAGGATGTCTTCCAGGGTGATCAGCCCCTGAAGCGCGCCGTATTCGTCGACCACCAGGGCGAAATGCGTGTGCCGCTTAAGGAACTGGCGCATCTGATCGTCGAGCGTGGTCGTCTCGGGCGTGAAATACGGCTTCATCGCCACGTCGAGGATGTTGAACCCGGCAAAGGGATCGGCGCCGCCGGCCGCCGCCTGGCTGCGCGTATACATGGCACGGGCCAGATCCTTGGCATGGATGACGCCCACGATGTTCTCCTGCCGCTCGCGATAGACGGGCAGGCGGGTATGCGGGCTTTCCAGGCACTGCTTCAGGATGGTCTGCGGGGGCTGATCGACATCGATCATCTCGATCTTGCTGCGGTGAAGCATGATCTCCTCGACGGTGCGCTCGCCGAGATCCAGAGCCCCGAGGATACGGTCGCGATCCTCTTTCTCGACCAGCCCCTCGGAATGGCCCAGATTGACGGCGCCGGCGATCTCGTCCCGCACGGCCAGGATGCGGCTGTCGGGGTCGGCCTGCACGCCGAACAGGCGCAGGACCAGCCGAACCAGCACCCGAACCGCCGCCACGATCGGCGCGAATATCCGGATCACCATGGCGATGGGCCCCGACACCGTGGAGGCGGCCTGTTCGGCGTTGGTGATGGCATAGGTCTTGGGCAGCACCTCGGCGAAGATCAGGACCAGCAGCGTCATGATCAGCGTGGCGATCGCCACCCCGCTATCGCCGAACAGCCGCGTGAACAGCGCCGTGGCCAGCGAGGTGGCCAGGATGTTGACCAGGTTGTTGCCCAGAAGGACCGAGCCGATAAGCCGCTCGTTGTCCTCGGTGATCGTCAGCGCGCGTTCGGCGCCCTTCGATCCCTTGTCGGCCTGGGCGCGCAACTTGCCGCGCGACGCGGCGGTCAGCGCGGTCTCGGACCCCGAAAAGAAGGCGGACAGGACCAGCAGCGCCAGAATTCCGGCGGCGGTGGTCCATAGGGCGGCGTCGAACAGGGTGCTTGCGGTTTCCATCGGGCTTGTCTGTTGGCGGGTCGGGGATTTATGCGTGGCGCGGGCGCGGCTTGCAAGAGAGGGGCGCGATGCGGGTGCGGGATCTGGGCGAAATGGAGGGCGAGGTTCTGCTGTTCGGCGGACCCTATTCCAACCTTCATGCGCTTCAGGCGCTGCGGGACCGGGCCGGGGCGCAGGGTCTGCCGCCGGAACGCGCCATCTGCACGGGCGATGTCGCCGCCTATTGCGCCGATCCGGGGCCGTCCGTTTCGCTGCTGCGCGACTGGGGCGCCGCCGTGGTGGCCGGGAATTGCGAACGCCAGATCGCCGCCGGGGCCGGGGATTGCGGTTGCGGCTTCGAGGCCGGAACGGCCTGCGATCTGCTGTCGCGCGGCTGGTATGCCCATGCCCGTGCCGGGCTGGACGAGGCCGCCCGCGGCTGGATGGCGGCCCTGCCCGACATGGCGGTGTTCACCCATGCGGGGCGCCGCTGCGCGGTGATCCATGGCGGGCTGCGCGACATCGCGCGCTTTCTGTGGCCGGTTTCGTCCGACGCCGCCTTCGAAGACGAGATCGCCGCCATTCGTCAGGCATGCGGCGGCCCGGTCGATATCGTCGTCGCCGGCCATTGCGGCATCGCCTTTCAGCGGCAGATCGGCAGCGTGCTGTGGGTGAATGCCGGGGCGGTCGGCCTGCCGCCTCATGACGGGCGACCCGCCACCCGCTTTGCCACGCTCAGCGCCGATGGCGTCCGCTTTCACCGGCTGGAATACGACCATGGCGCCGCGGCCGCGGCGATGGCCGCCGCCGGGCTGGACCAGGGCTACGACCGGGCGCTGATCAGCGGCATCTGGCCGAGCGAGGACGTGCTGCCGCCCGAATTGCGCCGCGGCGTCTGAGGGCGCCCGGAGCGGTCAGCCGTCGCGGGCCAGCGGGTGCCGCTCCAGCACCAGTTCGGCCAGCCGTTCGTCCAGGACATGGGTGTAGATCTCGGTCGTGCCGATATCGGCATGTCCCAGAAGCGTCTGGATGGCGCGGAGATCGGCGCCGTTGGCCAGAAGATGGGTGGCGAAGGCGTGGCGCAGCGTATGCGGCGTGACAAGCGACGGAGACACCCCCGCGGCCACGGCCCATTCCTTGACGAGCGTATAGAACCGATGCCGGGTCAGGTGCCCCGCGGCGCTGCGCGACGGAAACAGAAAGCGCGACGTAGTGCGCCGTTCGGCCCGCAGCGCATCGTCCGTCGCGTCGCGATGGGCCAGCCAGGCGGCCAGCGCCGCCCGCGCCGGCGGCGATAGCGGCACCAGCCGTTCCTTGCCGCCCTTGCCCCGCACCAGCAACATGCGCGGATCGCCGCGCGCCGCCGATATCGGCAGCGACACCAGTTCGCTGACGCGCATCCCGGTGGCGTAGAGCAGCTCCATCAGGCAGCCGTTGCGCAGCCGGTCGCCTTCGCCCCGCCCGTGATCGCGCGCCGCGCCGATCAGCCGCTCCACATCCTCGACGGTCAGGGTCCTGGGCAGCCGGCGGGGCCGGCCCGGACCCCTGATCTGGATGGCCGGATTGTCGGCGCGCCACCCCTCTTCGAAGGCGAAGCGGTAGAGCTGGCGGATCGCGGAAAGCCGGCGAGCCCGGGTCGACAGGGCCAGGCCCTGCGCGTCGCAATCGATCAGGTAGGTCTCGACCTCGTGCCGCCCGGCGGACATGAAATCCTTGCCGCGGGCGGCCAGCCAGCCGGCGAAATCCTTGAGGTCGCGTCCATAGGCCAGGCGCGTGTTCTCGGCAGCGGCCAGTTCCGCCGCCTGCGCCTCGAGAAAGGTCGCGATCTGGCGCTGCATCGTCATCGCGGGCCGTCCAGCAGCAAAAGCTGGATCGCCGCCCGCCGCGCCGTCTGTTCCAGGCCCACGGACAGGAACAGGGCCAGCGCCTGCGACAGGGCCTCGGGATCGCCGGCCCGCCCCGGCGCGGCCATCTGCGCCGCCCGCAGGATCGCCTCGCCCAGGCGCCCGTCATCGACCAGCGCCGCCAGTCGCGGCGGCGGCGTCGGCGATGCGAAGGCGGCATTCGCCGCGGCCGTCAGCGCCGCGCCGCGCTGAGCGCCGCCCGGCCCCTCCGAGGGCGTCCGCGGCACACGCCCCTGGGCGATCTCGGCGGCGGCGGCAAGATCGGCGGGGGCGTTCGGCCCCACCTGCCGCGCCACCGCTTCGTAGGCGTCCGAGAGCAGGCCGAGCCGCAGCGCGACGTCCCGCGCCGCCCCGTCTAGCGGCATGTCCGCCAGCGCCGCGCCCAGATGCTGCGCAAGTGCCATGTCCAGCCCGGCCGCGCGCATCTGCGCATAGGCGTCGGGCAGGGCGGCGGCGACCCCCTCGGCGTCGCCGGCGGCCAGGGCGCCGGTCAGCGCGCCCGCAGCCGCCACCCGGTCCCAGACCCCGCCCGAGGCCGCGGGCCGCCGTTCGGCGTACAGGGCGAACAATGGCGCCGCCGGCAGGACCCCCGACCGCGCCAGCCGCTCGGCGGCGACGATCCGGGCCTTCCACCCGGTCATCGGGCGCAGATCGGCATGGGCGAAGGCCAGCGGCAGCGGCGCGGTCGGCAGCGGCTCGCCGATCGCCTCGAACAGGGCGAATGTCAGGGGGGTGGGCTGGCGCGGCAGTGACAGCGGCGGCGCCCCCTCGGCCAGCCCGGCATCGAGGAACCGGGCCAGCAGCCCGTCCTGATCCGCATCCAGAAGCCCGAGCGCGGCGGCCGTTTCCAGCGTCAGCGCCGCCGCCGACCAGTCGCCCCCCCGGGCGAGGCAGAAGATGCGCGCCGCATAGGTGGGCGTGACGCGCAGCGCACGATCCAGGTCGGCGCAGGCGTCACCTTCATGCCCGCGCAGCAGCGCCACGTCAAAGCGCCGCCGGAAGATCTCGGGCTCGGTGGGCTCGGCCCGCGCCAGCAGGCGGGATGCGGCATCCAGATCGCCCATGGCCAGCAGCGCATCTACCCTTGCCAGGAACAGCGACCGCCCGTCCGTGCCGGGCGGCGGCGTGAACTCGGCCGTCAGCAGATCGCGCAGCAGGTCGCGCACCGCCGGAAGCGCGGTCGAGGCATCGACGGCCAGTAGCTGCTTCAGCACCTCCGGATCGGAATTGCCCCACAGCCCGGCGGGCAGGCCGATCGCCGCGGCCGGCATCAGCCCCGCCGCGTCGGGGGCGGGGCGTTGCAGCCGGGTCACGGTCACCGTGTCGGGCAGGGCCGATCCGTCGGCCCGCGCGGTTGGCGCCTGCGCCGCGCCGACTTGCGCAGCGGGGGTGGCGGACCGGGCGGCGGGCTTCACGCTGTCGGACAGCCAGTCGATCGCCGACAGGGGCTCGGCCCCGGCGGGCATGGCCGCGACCATCCCTGCCGCCGCCAGCGCCAGCGCCGGGATCGGGCGCCTAGCCATCCAGTTGCACCGGCTCGACCGTTTCGGATTGATCGGGGGCGAGATTGCCCAGATATGCGTACCCCACCAAGGCGACGAAGGCGACGATGATCAAAAAGATCAACAACTTGAACAAACGGATCATCGACTGCCCTTCCGTGCCCGGCCCGGTTGCGAACGCGTCTGCGGCGTTCTTGCCGGGATTTATATATGGTCTTTTCGGCAAGATCACGCCATTCAGTCCCCGGATCGGGCAATTAGGCGGGACGCTGCCGCGTTGAGGTATCACCTTTACAAGACCGTGGTGATGGTCGGCATGATGGGGGCCGGCAAGACGGCGGTGGGCACGGCCCTGGCCCGCCTTCTGGGCGTGCCCTTCCGCGATACCGACGCCGCCATCCAAGAGGCCGCGGATCGGAGCATCGCCGAGATCTTCGCCCGCGACGGCGAGGTCTTCTTTCGCCGCAAGGAAGGTCAGGTGCTGGAACGGCTGCTGTCCGAACGGCCGGGGATCCTGTCCACCGGCGGCGGCGCCTTCCTGGCCGAGCGCAATCGCAGCCTGATCTCGTGCCGGGGCTGTTCGGTCTGGCTGAAGGTCGATCTGCCGCTGCTCTGGGCGCGGGTGCGCCACAAGAACACCCGGCCGCTTCTGCAGACGGCCGATCCGCAGGCGACCCTGCGCGAATTGCACGACAAGAGGGTGCCGGCCTACGAGCAGGCGGATCTGACCGTGCCCGTGGGGCCGAATTCTTCGATCGAAGACACGGCGCACCTGGTGGTCGAGGCGCTGCTGGACCGGCCGGACGTTCTGGTGAAAAGGTGACGACGATGACCGAGACAGTCCGCGTTCCCCTGGGCACGCGCGCCTATGACGTGCGGATCGGCAGCGGCCTGCTGGACCGGGCGGGCGACGAGATCGCGCCGCTTCTGACCCGTCCGCGCGTGGCGGTGCTGAGCGACCGGAACGTGGCCGGCCTGCATCTGGACCGGCTGCGCGCGGGGCTCGCATCGGCGGGGGTCGCCATGACCGCGCTGGACCTGCCGCCGGGCGAGGGCACCAAATCCTGGCCGCATCTGGAACGGGCGGTCGACTGGCTGCTGTCCGAGCGGATCGAGCGGCGCGATGTCGTGGTGGCCTTTGGCGGCGGGGTGATCGGCGATCTGGCGGGCTTCGCGGCGGCGATCCTGCGGCGCGGCGTCCGCTTCGTGCAGATCCCAACCTCGCTGCTGGCGCAGGTCGACAGTTCGGTCGGGGGCAAGACCGGGATCAACGCCGCCCAGGGCAAGAACCTGGTGGGGGCCTTTCACCAGCCGTCGCTGGTCCTGGCCGATGTCGGGCTGCTGGACAGCCTGCCGCCGCGGGACCTGCTGGCGGGCTATGGCGAGGTGGTGAAATACGGCCTGTTGGGCGATGCGGCCTTCTTCGACTGGCTCGAGGCGAACGGGCCGGCCCTGGCCGCCGGCGACGCCGCGGCCCGGCAATACGCGGTCCGCCGCTCGGTCGAGATGAAGGCCGAGATCGTCGCGCGGGACGAGACCGAGCAGGGCGACAGGGCGCTCTTGAACCTCGGCCATACCTTCTGCCACGCGCTCGAGGCCGCGACGGGCTATTCCGACCGGCTGCTGCATGGCGAGGGCGTGGCCATCGGCTGCGCCCTGGCCTTCGAGACCTCGGCGCGCCTGGGCCTGTGCGCGCAGGAAGAACCGTCGCGCCTGCGCGCCCATCTGCGCGCCATGGGGATGAAGACCGATCTGGGCGACATCCCCGGCGATCTGCCCGATGCCGACGGGCTTCTGCGCCTGATGGCCCAGGACAAGAAGGTCGTGGACGGCCGGCTGCGGTTTATCCTGGCCCGGGGGATCGGCCGCGCCTTCGTGGCCGGGGACGTGCCGCCCGAAACCGTGGCGGCGGTGCTGCGCGACGCGCTGGCCCTGCGCCGCTGAGCGGGGCGCGGCGGCTATTCCAGATAGGGGTTGGGATCGACGCTTTCGAACCCTTCGCGCACCTCGAAATGGAGGAAGCTGGGATCGCCCGCGCGCACCCGCGCGATCTCTTGTCCGCGCTTCACCCGGTCGCCCTTGTTGACGGCGACATTGTCCACGCCGGCATAGACGGTCAGCACGTTTCCGTCATGGCGCAGCACCAGGATGGGCACGCCCTCGGTGTCGCGGGTGATGGCCGCGACCAGCCCGCCATCGGCGGCGCGCACCGGCGTTCCCGCCGGCGCGCCGATATCGATCCCGTCGTTCTTCTTCTTCACATAGGCCCGGATCACCTTGCCCTGGACCGGATAGATCATGCGCGCATCCGAGGCCGATGCCTGGGTCGCCTGTTTCGACAGGTCGGGCGAGGGCGGCGTCTCTTTCGGGGGCAGCGGCTTGGCATCCTCGGCCGGCAGCGGTTCCGCCGCGCTCGGCGGGGTGGGGGTGGGGGTGCCCGCCCCGGGCGGCGTGACGGCCGCGACCCGCTGCGGCGCGGGCTTTTCGCCGTCGGCGACGGGGATCAGCAGATACTGCCCCTCGCGCACCGACAGGTCCGTGCCCAGCCCGTTCCATTCGGCCAGCGCCTTGACCGGCACGCCGTAGAGACGGGCGATGGAATAGGCGGTCTCGCCGCGCACGACCTTGTGGCGCACGGGTTCGTCGCCGGCAGGGGGCGTCGCAGCCGCCGGACGCGCCGCCGCGTCGGACCGGTCGATGGCGTTGCCGGCCAGGGTCGTGACATCGACCGCGCCCGGCGCGCCGGTGCTGGCGGTCCGCGGGGCCGCGGCCGCGGTCTGCGACGCGGTCGCGGTCACCCGCCGGGGCAGGGCCAGAACCTCGCCGTTGCGCAGGGGCACGTTGCCCGGCAGGCCGTTATAGGTCGCCAGTTCGGAGGCGGGCACGCCCACCCGGGCGGCCACGTCGCCCACCGTGTCGCCCCGCTGCGCCACGGCCACCTGGTACCCTTCGTACGAGATGATGCCGCGCCCGTCCGGTTCGGGCCGGTCGGCGAAACTGGCCATGGCCGCATCGGTCGTGTCCAGCGGCGCCCGGCTGAGGTCGTTGCGGAGATCGAAATCCAGCTTGCCGGGTTCGCATGCCGCCAATGCCAGCGTCGCGCCCCCGATCAGCAGCGCCCGTGTCACAGTGCCTCGCCCCGCCATCTGCCCGTCCTCGTCCATTGCGGCACCTCTTCGCGGGTGCCTCGGTTCCCCTGTGCCGCTCAGTCCTGCGCCATGCCGCCGATCAGCGGCACGAATCGCACCTGGCGCAACTCCTCGTAATCGAACCCGGCCTCGGTCCGGGTCACCTTGATCAGGCGCTGCACCGCATCGGATTGTCCGACCGGCAGCACCATGATACCGCCCGCGCGCAGCCCGGCCAAGAGCGGACCGGGCGGGTCCTCGGCGGCCGCCGTCACCAGGATCCGGTCGAACGGGGCCTGCTCGGGCAGGCCGTGGCTGCCATCGGCGGCGAATGCGGTGATGTTGGTCAGGCCCAGCTCGTGGAACAGCGCCTCGGCCTCGTGCACCAGGCGGCGGTGCCGGTCGATCGTGTAGACCCGGCGCGCCAGCAGGCTGAGGATCGCCGCCTGATAGCCCGAGCCGGTCCCGACCTCGAGCACCTTGTCGCGCGGCTGGACGTTCAGCGCCTGGGTCATCAGCGCCACGACCGAGGGCTGGCTGATCGTCTGGCCGCAGGCGATGGGCAGGGGCATGTCCTCGTAGGCGCGGTCGGCGAAGATGCCGCGCACGAACCGGCCGCGGTCGATCTTCTCCATCGCCGCCAGCACCCGCTGATCCGTCACGCCCCGGCTGCGGAGCGCGAACAGGAACTGCATCTTGCGTTCGGCCTCGTCGCTCATGCCAGTCGCGCCCGCAGATCGGCGACAAGGTCATGCGCCGTCAGGTCGGCCCGCATGGGCGTGACCGAGACATAGCCGTCCAGGTTCGCGGCGACATCCGTTCCCGGCGCGGTGGGCACGTTCTGCGGCCCCCCGGTGATCCACAGGAACTTGCGCCCCGAGGGCGAGACATGGGGTTCGACCCCGAACACCGTCTCGGTGCGCCAGCCCTGGCTGGTCACGGCAAGACCGCGCACACCGGCAGCGGGCAGGGGCGGGAAGTTGACGTTGTAGAAGACCCGGTAGTCGCGGCTGTCCCATTCGCCCCGCTCCAGCAGTCGGCGGATCACGTCGGCGCCGGTGGCGGCGGCGGCTTCGAACGGATCGTCCAGCCCGGCATTCTGCGGGCCCAGGAACTGGCTCAGCGCGATGGCCGGAAGCCCCTGCAGCGCCGCCTCCATCGCACCGCCGATCGTGCCGGAATACAGCACGTTCTCGGCGGCGTTGTTGCCGCGGTTGACGCCGGACAGCACCAGATCGGGCCGGTCCGGCATGACATCGTGCAGGGCGGCCAGAACGCAATCGGCCGGCGACCCCTCGGCCGCGACGCGGCGCGGCCCCAGCTCGGCGATCATCATCGGGTGGGTATAGCTGATCTTGTGCGCGACGCCCGATTGCTCGAATGCCGGGGCGACGGTCCAGACCTCGCCCTCCGGTCCGGCCACGTCGCGAGCGATCGCTTCGAGCACCTTCAGGCCGGGCGCGTTGATGCCGTCGTCGTTGGTGATGAGAATGCGCACGTGCCGTCCCCGTCCTATCCTGCCTGCATAGGCGAGCCCGGCGCGGGCGGCAAGCGGCGGGGCTAACCCGGCCCGCCCCCGGAACTCAGCCGGCGGGCCAGGGGGGCGACCGTCAGCCCTTGGACGATGATCGAGAAGACGACGACCGCATAGGTCGCGGTCAGCATCAGCGGCGTCCAGTCGCTGGATGGCAGGCTGAGCGCCAGCGCCACCGATATGCCGCCCTTGAGGCCGCCCCAGGTCATGATCCGCACCACGCCCGAGTCGAAGTCGCGGAACGGGCGCAGGATCGACACCGGCACGACGACCGCGGCAAAGCGGGCGGCCAGGGCCAGCGGCACGGCGATCGCCCCGGCCAGGACGGCATCCATCGACAGCGCGATGGCGAAGACCTCGAACCCGATCATCATGAACAGCACCGCGTTCAGGATCTCGTCGATCAGCTTCCAGAAAGCCTCGACATATTTGCGGGTCTCCTCGCTCATGCCATGGCGGGTGCCGATATCGCCGATCAGCAGCCCGGCGCAGACCGCCATGATCGGGGCCGAGACATGCAGCGCCACGGCCAGTTCGTAGCCGCCGAAGGCCAGGGCCAGGGTCAGAAGCACCTCGAGCGAATAATCGTCGATCCGGCGCATCAGCCGGAAGGTCAGCCAGCCCAGCACCAGGCCCAGAAGCGCGCCGCCGAACGCCTCTTGCACGAACAGGCGCAGGGCGCGCGTCCAGACATCTTCCTGCCCGGCGCCGCTGCCGGTGAAGGCGACGCCGACCAGGATCAGATAGACCACATAGCCGACCCCGTCGTTGAACAGGCTTTCGCCGGCGATCTTGGTCTCCAGCGTCTGGGGCAGGTCGGCGTCGCGCAGGACCCCCAGCACCGCGACCGGATCGGTGGGCGAGATCAGCGCGCCGAAGACCAGCCCGACGATCAGCGGCATCCCCATGATCCAGGCGAAGCCGAGGCCGGCGACCGCGGTCGACAGCGCGACGCCGAGCGTGGCCATCAGGGCGATGATCGTCCATTCGCGTTTCAACGCGCCAAGCCGCACATGCAGCGCCCCGGCGAACAGCAAGAGCCCCAGCATCCCTTCCAGCAGCGCGTCCGAGAACTCGATCTTTCCGACGATGGAACGCACCTGATCGGCCATGCCCAGCCCCGGCATCAGCCGGTCGAGCAGCAGGATCGTCAGCGAGGCCATCAGCGAGACGATGAAGATCCCGATGGACGAGGGCAGCCGGAGCAGCAGGTAGTTGATCGCGCCGAAAACGCCCGCCAGCGCGATCAGCAGCGATGTGATCTGAAGCAGGGTCACGCAGGGCGCTCCGTCATCCGCGCTGCGACCGGCGCGCCGGATCCCCGGGAACGCGAAGGGCGATACGAGGCTGGAGCGGGTAGCGGGAATCGAACCCGCGCGTTCAGCTTGGGAAGCTGACAGGCTACCATTACATCATACCCGCCTGCGCCGCCCTACCTAGTGCAGGGTGCGCAGGCGCGCAACGGGATTCGGCCCGGCGTCCGATCAGAAATCCCCCTTCTCGTGATCGTAGGTGCCGGCCTTCTTCTCGCCCAGCTTTATCAGCCGCACCACGATCAGCGCCAGCAGCGTCGTCATCAGCGCGATCGACCACAGCCCCATGCCGCAGGCGACGCCGACCGATGCGGCCAGCCACATGCTGGCGCCGGTGGTCAGGCCGCGCACCTGCCCCTGCGCGAACACGATCAGCCCGGCGGCAAGGAAGGCCACGCCGCTGGTCACGGCCTCGAGCAGGCGAATGGGGTCCATGCGGATATGGTCGCCCGCATCCTCCATCTGCGCGATCAGTTCGTACATCATCAGGGTGTAGACCGCGGCGGCCAGGCCGATCAGCATATGGGTGCGCAGCCCGGCCGGGCGCTGTTCGACCTCGCGTTCGAACCCGATCAGCCCGCAGAAGACCAGCGCGCCGGTCAGCCGCGCGAGGATCGCCTGCCAAGGCATTGACGTCTTGAACAGGAATTCCTCAGTCAGAGCCTCGAACATCGCCTGCCGTCACACTTTTCCCCATATCGGGGGCAACGGGAATCCGGCCGCGCGGGTTCCCGCTGAACCTTCGGGGCCTTTCGCACGTTGCCACAACGTCAATCGGCGAAGCGGAGGTGGAACATGGCGTCGCGCGCGGTCTGGAAAGGGCAGCTTCGCCTGTCGCTCGTCTCGATCCCGGTCGAGATCCACAGCGCGGTGGAAAGCGGCGCCCGGACCAGTTTTCGCCAGATCCACGGCCCGTCGGGCAAGCCCGTGCGCTACGAAAAGACCGTGCCCGGCATCGGCCCGGTGAAAAGCGACGAGATCCTGAAAGGCTATGATCTGGGCAACGACGAGTACCTGCTGCTCGAGCCCGACGAGGTCGACGCGATCAAGCTGGAGACACGCAAGACGCTGGAACTGGTGCAGTTCGTCGGCGCCTGCGAGATCCCGCCGCTGTATTACGACCGGCCCTATTACGTCATCCCGACCGACGACCTGGCCGAAGACGCCTATCGCGTGGTGCGGGACGCTCTGCGGCGGGCCGAGCGGGTGGGGCTGGGGCAGCTGACCATGCGCGGCAAGGAGTATCTGTGCGCGATCCGCCCCTGCGGCGACGGGCTGTTGCTGGAGACCTTGCACTATGCCGACGAAGTCCGCGCCGCCGCGCCGCTTTTCGCCGAGATCGCAGACGATGCGCCCGATCCCGAATTGCTCGAGGTCGCGACGCAGCTGATCGATCGCAAGACCGCCCCCTTCGATGCCGCGGCCTTCGAGGACCATTACGCCACCGCCATGCGCGACCTGATCGAGCGCAAGCGCAAGAACCGCAAGACGCCGCGCGCCACGTCCAAGGATCCCGAGGCGCGGCCCCAGGCCGAGAACGTGGTCGACCTGATGGCGGCGCTGAAGCAGAGCCTGAAAAGCGAGGGCGGCAAGGGGCGCGGCACCCAGAAGAGTTCATCTTCGAAATCGTCCGGCGCCCGCAAGTCAGCATCGTCCCGCAAGAAATCGGCATGACCCGGTCACTCGACGCGTATCTGCACAAGCGCGATTTCGCGGCCACGCCCGAACCGTCCGATCCGGGAACGCCGGCGGCGCTCGCGCTGCGCTATTCCGTGCAGAAGCACGAGGCCACACGGCTGCATTTCGATCTGCGCCTGGAATGGGAAGGTGTCCTGCTGAGTTGGGCCGTCACCCGCGGGCCGTCCTTCGACCCGGCCGAGAAGCGGCTGGCGGTGCGGACCGAGGACCATCCGCTGAGCTATCTGACCTTCGAAGGCGTGATCCCCGCGGGCAGCTACGGCGCCGGGCGGGTGATGCTGTGGGATCTGGGCCATTGGCAACCCTTGGCGGATGTGGGCGCCGGATTGCGCAAGGGGCACCTGCACCTGGCGCTCCATGGCCGGCGGCTGACCGGACGCTGGAACCTGATCCGGATGAAGGGGTCCCGCAAGGGCGATGCCAAGCGCGAAAACTGGTTGTTGATCAAGGAAGCGGACGACGCGGCGCATCAAGAGGATCCGGTACCGCGCTACGACCGGAGCATCCTGACCGGGCGGGGCTTCGACGACATCGCCGCCGGCTCGGCGGCCCGCGCGCCGGGTCCCCGGCGCCGGGGGGCGAACCCGCGCTTCCGCAAGCCGCAGCTTGCCACGCTGACCGACGGGCCGCCCGCCGCCGATCCGGCCCGCTGGCACGAGGTGAAGCTGGATGGTTACCGTGCGCTGGTCTCGCTCGGCCGGACGGGCGCACGCATCTTCACCCGCAACGGCCATGATTGGTCGGACCGTTTCGCGCCGCTCCTGCCGCCGCTGGCCGAACTGCCCGCGGATACCGCGCTGCTGGACGGCGAGATCGTCGCCGGGGCCGGGCTTCAAGGCTTCACCGCGTTGCAGAAGGCGATCGAGGCCGGGGGCCCCTATACCCTCTACGCCTTCGAGCTGCTGCATCGCGACGGCGCCGATCTGGCATCGCAGCCGCTGCGCGACCGGCGCCGGGCCCTTGAGGATCTGATGCGGGATGCGGTGCCCGAAGGTCCCCTGCGCCTGTCCCCGCTGATCGAGGGCGACCCCGCCGCCCCCTTCGCGGCGATCTGCGGCGCGGGCGGCGAGGGGCTGATCGCGAAGCAGACCGACGCGCCCTATCGCGGCGGCCGGTCGCGGGCCTGGCTGAAGATCAAGTGCGAAAGACGGATGGAGATGGCCATCGTCGGCTGGCAGCCGAGCGACAAGCGGGGGCGCGCCTTCTCGTCGCTTCTTCTGGCCACGCGGGACGGGAAGGATTGGGTCTATCGCGGCAAGGTCGGCACCGGCTTCGACGGTGCGGCGCAACAGGATCTGGCCGACCGGATGGCGCCGCTGGCCCGGGACCGCCCGCCGCTCAAGGTCGACCGGGCCGAGGCCCGCGGCGTCCGCTGGCTGGAGCCGCGCCTGGTGGCCGAGGTGAAATTCGCCGAGCTGACCGGCGAGGGGCGGGTGCGGCACGCCGTGTTTCTGGGCCTGCGCGAGGACAAGGAGGCGGTTCACGTGACGCTGGAAAAGGAAGAGCCCGGCGACCGGGTTCAGGTGGCGGGGATCGGCATCAGCCATCCGGACCGGGCGGTCTATCCCAAGCCGAAGATCACCAAGCTCGACGTCGCCCGGTATTACGAGGCGGTGGCCGGGCGGCTGCTGGCCGAGGCCGCCGACCGGCCCCTGTCGCTGGTCCGGCTTCCCGAGGGGATCGAGGGCGAGCGGTTCTTTCAGAAACATGCCGGCCGCGGGTTTCCCGCGGCGCTGCGCAAGGTGCCGATCCCCGAATCCGACGGCGGCACGGCCGACTACATGTATGTCAGCGATGCGGCGGGTCTGGTCGGCGCCGCGCAGATGGGCACGCTGGAGTTCCACATCTGGGGCGCGCGGCGCGACCGGCTGGATCGCCCCGACCGGCTGGTCTTCGACCTGGATCCCGATGAGGGGCTGGGCTTTGCCGAGGTGCGGCGCGCGGCGGTCGAGTTGCGCGACGAACTGGCGGAACTCGGTCTGGGATCCTGGGCCATGGTCACGGGCGGCAAGGGGGTGCATGTGGTGGTGCCCCTGCGCCGCATCGCGGGGTGGGAGACGGTAAAGCTGTTCGCCAAGACCTTTGCCGCACTGGCGGCCGAGCGGCGGCCCGAGCGCTATACGGCGACCATGTCCAAGGCCAAGCGCCGGGGCCGCATCTTCCTCGACTGGCTGCGCAACGAACGGGGCGCCACGGCGATCGCCCCCTTCTCGTTGCGGGCGCGGCCGGGCGCGCCGGTCGCGGTGCCCGTGGGATGGGACGAGCTTGCCCGGCTGCGCCGCGCCGACGGCTTCGGCATGAAGGCCGCGCTGGATCGGGGATGGGACGCGATTGACCGGCCGAAGCCCGCCGGCCTGTCCGAGGCGGTGATCGCGGGGCTGGAGGATCGGTTCCGATGACCTGCGGGGTCGCGACCAGCGCGACCCCGCAATCTGCCCTTCGACCGGTTCAGCGCGGCAGAAGCACACCGTCCACGACGTGGATCACGCCGTTCGACTGCATGACATCCGCTGTCGAAACCTTGTAGGCCTCGCCCTTCTCGTCGAAGATCCAGATCGCGCCCGACGGCATGACCTTGGCCGACAGGGCGTCCCCCGAGACGGTCTGCATGTTGTAGAAGCCGTCCTTCCCCACACGCGCCCGGATGTCCGCCGCCGTGACGGTGCCGGAGACCACATGGGCGGTCAGAACCTTCACCAGCTTGGCCTTGCCGGCCGGCGCGAGCAGGCTGTCCACCGTTCCGGCGGGCAGGGCATCGAAGGCGGCGTTGGTGGGGGCAAAGACGGTGAACGGACCGCTGCCGTTCAAGGTGTCGACCAGCCCGGCCGCCTGAACCGCCGCGACCAGCGTGGTGTGGTCGGCCGAGTTCAAGGCGTTCTCGACGATGGTCTTGCTGGCAAACATCGGGGCGCCGCCGACCATCGGGTTGCCATTCTCCATGGGCCCGCCGTCGCCGCCGGCCTGCGCCGTCGGCATTTCGGCGGCGGCATTCTCCCGCGCGGGCAGAAGGACGCCATCCACCACATGGATCACACCGTTCGACTGCATCACGTCAGCTGTGATGACATTGGCCTTCCGGCCCTGTTCGTCGGTCAGGACGATCGCGTTCCCGGACATGCTTGCGGTGATCTTGCATCCGCCGAGCGTGTCGATCTCGGCGGTTCCGCCGCCCGCGTCCATCATCTGCGCGATCGAGCTCGACACCGCCTTTGCCGGCGCGACATGACAGGTCAACACCTTGGCGAGCCGCTCCTTGTTCCCGGGCATCAGCAGCGTCTCGACGGTCCCGGCGGGCAGGGCATCGAAGGCGGAGTTGGTGGGCGCGAAGACGGTCAGCGGACCGGCGCCGTTCAGCGCATCGACCAGCCCCGCCGCCTGAACGGCGGCCACAAGGGTCGTGTGGTCGGCAGAGTTGACGGCGTTCTCGACGATGGTCTTCTCGGCGAACATCCGTGCGCCGCCGACGTCGGGGTTTCCGTGGTTCGCGGCGAAGGCTGGCAGTGCAAGACCCAGATACGCGACGGCGCCGAGGGTGCGGGAAAGTGCGGGCATGGAAGCTCTCCTGTTGCTGCGCCGGTCCGATCGGCGCGATAGCAGGAGGCACGGACGCGCCTTGTGAAAAGTTTCGGCCGAAAAAAATCCGAGCGGTGTCAGCCGCGCCGCCGTCTGCGCCGCCCCCCGGCCGCCCCGTCGCCGCCCGTGTTGAAGGACACGTCCGGCAGCTCCGCTATGGCCCGCAGGTTGGGAAAGGGCTCGGTCGCGTGGGGCAAGGCGTTGGCGGCGACGAAATGTTCCTGGAACCGCGGTTCTATCGCCGTCTCGACCTTGTGGATCCGGCGGACCAGCCCCTCGATCTCGGCCCGGGCGGCGACGCTGCACAGGGCGATTCTGGCCCCGGTCCCGGCAGCGTTGCCGGCGCTCGAGACGCACTCCAGCGGTGCGTCGGGGATCATCCCCAGGATCATCGCGTGGAAGGGCGAGATATGGGCGCCGAACGCCCCGGCCAGCACCACGCGGTCCACGCTGTCGACGCCGATCTCGTCCATCAGCAGCCGCGCCCCGGCATAGAGCGCGGATTTGGCAAGCTGGATCGCCCGGATATCGCCCTGGGTCACGCTGATGATCTGGCCGTCGCCTTCATGCAGCACATAGGATTGGGTGCGGCCCTCGGGGCGGATGCGGGCGGTGCCGGTCTGCTCGGCAGATCCGATCAGGCCCGACGCGTCCAGAAGCCCCGCCAGACGCATTTCCGCGACCGCCTCGATGATGCCGGAGCCGCAGATCCCCGTGATGCCCGTGCCAGCCGTGGCCTCGGCGAAACCGGGCGCGTCCGACCACAGGTCGCAGCCTATGACGCGGAAACGCGGCTCCTTGCTCACCGGATCGATGCGCACCGCCTCGATGGCGCCGGGCGCCGCCCGCTGGCCGGACGAGATCTGCGCCCCCTCGAAGGCCGGCCCCGTGGGCGACGAGCAGGCCAGGACCCGACGCCGGTCGCCCAACAGGATCTCGGCATTGGTGCCCACATCGGCGATCAGCACCAGGTCCTCCGACTGGTCGGGCCGTTCCGACAGGGCGACGGCGGCGGCATCGGCGCCCACATGGCCGGCGATGCAGGGCAGCACATAGGCGCGGGCCGCCGCGTTCACGGCCGTCAGGTCCAGCTCCGCCGCCGCCAGCGCGACCGCGTCCGAGGTGGCCAGCGCAAAGGGCGCCTGTCCCAGCTCCACCGGATCGATGCCCAGCAACAGGTGGTGCATCACCGGGTTGCAGACGAACACGGCCTCGACGATCTGGCGCGGCTCGATCCCCGCTTCGGCGGCCAGTTCGGCGGCCAGCCGGTCCAGCGCCTGGCGCACCGCCCGCGTCATCTCGACATCGCCGCCCGGGTTCATCATGGCGTAGGACACCCGGCTCATCAGGTCCTCGCCAAAGCGGATCTGCGGGTTCATCACCCCGCCCGAGGCCAGCACGGTCCCGTCGCCCAGATCGGTCAGATGGGCGGCAATCGTGGTCGAACCCACATCAACCGCCAGGCCGGTCAGGCGCCCCTCGTGAAAGCCGGGCCAGAGATCGAGGATCCGGTGCGGCCCGCCCGTATGGTCGCGATACAGCGCCACGGTGACGGCCCATCCCCCCTGGCGCAGGGCGGGTTGCAGCCGGCCCAGAAGGGCAGGCGGCGCGGTCACGGCCTCGATCCCCCATTGCGCCGCCAGCGCCGCCTGAAGGCGCTGCAGGTCGCCCGAGGGTTCGTGCATGTCGGGTTCGGCGACCTCGACATAGTAAAGCCGCGTCGCCGGATCCATGACCATGTCGCGGATGGTGGCGGCCTTGCGCACCACCTGCTTGTGCACCTGGCTTTCGGGCGGCACGTCGATGACCACATCGCCCTGAACCGTCGCCTGACATCCCAGGCGCCGGCCCTCGGCCAGTCCGCGCTTGGACTTGTAGCGTTCCTCGACCGCGTTCCAGTCGGACAGCGCGTCCGGCGCCACCGTCACGCCGTGTTTGGGGAAGGTGCCGTAGCCCGGCGTGACCTGGCATTTCGAACAGATGCCGCGCCCGCCGCAGACGCTGTCGAGATCGACGCCGAGCTGGCGCGCCGCCGTCAGGATCGGCGTGCCGACGGGAAACCGGCCGCGCCGGCCGGACGGGGTGAAGATGACGAGTGGATCGCTGGTCATGGAGGTCTCCTGTCCGTCCGAGCCATGCCAGATCGCGCGGGCGGACGGAACCACCCATTAGCGCGGCGGCTTGGCCCAGAGGCGGCACGGAGGCGACATGGCACGTGCGAAATCCGGCAGCGCCGAGGGCCGGCACGGCGCCCGGCCGAAGAAGAAGACCGGCGAGGGCGGCTCGGCCGAGCGGCTGTGCCTGACCTTCGGGACCATCGACCGGTTCGAGACGGTGACCGACCCGATCCACCGCGACCTCTCCACGGCCACCCGCCACGGCGAGGTGCTGTTCATGTCCTGCGACGAGACGGCGGGATCGACCGGCTGGTCCCCGACGGGTCTGCCTTCGACGGCGCCGATCTGGTGATCCTGACCGGCACCGCGATGGCCGGCGACGGTCCCGCCGAAATGCTGCGCTGGCGCGGACCGGCGGGGGCGGTGGCCTCGGGGCTGGTGCCGCAAGAGCGGGTCGAGCGGTTGGGGCCGCTGCCCTATCGCGGCAGGCACGACCGTCCCGAAGGGATTTGCCGCTGGCATGACGGCGCCCGGTTCATCGTGCACGACAATCCGCATCCCGACCGTGTGCAGGACCGGCCGGCCCGGGTCCAGGCGGATCTCTGGCGGTTCTGACGCGCCGGGATCAGGCCCCGGTCAGGCCGAGCAGCTCGCCCCGCCCAGCACGCAGAACTTGGCGCAATGGCGGTGGTTCAGCCAGACATCGGCTTCGGCTTCGGCGAGGCTGCGGCCCATGTCGAACCGCATGTCGTATGGCAGCAGCGTGCAGGCCGCGACGCTCGGTCCCTCGGCCCCCCTGCGGCGCACCACCATGCGCGACGAGGCGCACATCACCTGATCGGGGGCCTTGCCCAGGATGCTCCAGCAGGCGGTGGTGATCTCGGGCACGTCGGCGTGTTCGTCCATCTCGGGGAACAGCACCGTCGCGGCCGGATCTCCGGCATCGATCCGGTATCCTCGGTCCGCGAAGAGGGCGGCATAGCCGGCGCGCGCCTCTGCCTCGGTCTCGTCCCACATGGTGCGGCCCGCGACCGACATGGGGATTGCCGCATCGCGCAGCCAGTCCATGCCCGCCAGCGTCCTGGCAAAGGTCCCGGCGCCGCGTTCGGCATCGTGCAGTTCCTCGGACCAGTGATCGAGCGAGATGCGCAGCGTCATCCTGCCGGGATGGGTGGCGTGCAGTTCCGACAGCCCCTCGCGCATCTTCGGCCGCATCATCGGCCGCATCGCATTGGTCAGGATCAGGACCCGGTATCCGCGTTCCAGCGCGGCGCGGGCCATGTCGATCATCGCGGGGTTCATGAAGGGCTCGCCCCCGGTGAACCCGATCTCCTGCACCCCCCAGCCCCGCTGTTCGAGCTGGTCGAGATACTCGACCACATCGGCCAGCGTCAGATAGACCAGCCGGTCGTTCCGGGGCGAGCTTTCGATATAGCAATGGGCGCATTCGATGTTGCACAGCGTGCCTGTGTTGAACCACAGCGTCTGCGGCCGGGTCAGCCGCACCCGCGCCCGTTCCTCGCCCTTCGCGGTGATGCGCGGGTCCTCGAATTTGCGCAATGCGCCGGTGCCGTCCATAGCGCGCCCTTCCTGCCGTTCCATCGTGCTAGACCGGAGCTTCCTGCGGGGGAAGGGCGGCGTCCGGGCCTGACGCAGTTGTGAAGCCGCCCGCGCATGCTAGACTCTGGCCCCGCAGGCGGCTAACACGGCGCCGGAGCCGAAGTTAGCGCTAACTTGCCGGTCCGGCCGGATCGGCGGCGCCAGAGCAGGCAAGCGGAGAGTAGCGATGGTATCGCGTGTCATTCCGGTCGAGCCCTTCGACCTGGTGATCTTCGGGGGCACGGGCGATCTTGCCCGGCGCAAGATACTTCCCGGCCTCTATCGCCGCTTCGTCGCCGGGCAGATGCCGGACGACGCGCAGATCGTCGGCGCGGCCCGGTCCAGCCTCGACGATGACGGCTACCGGTCCTTCGTGCGCGAGGCCGTCGAGGAATTCATCGCCCCCGAAAAACGCGACGCTGCCGCGCTGGACGCGTTCCTGACCCGGCTGCGCTATGTGTCGATCGACGCCACGGGCACGGGCGGCTGGCAGGATCTGGCCCGGATTGTGCGGCGCGACGACCGGCTGGTGCGCGCCTTCTACTTTTCGGTGGCGCCGGGGCTGTTCGGCGCGCTGGCGGAACGGCTGCACCAGCACGGCATCGCCGACCGGAGCAGCCGTATCGTGGTCGAGAAACCGTTCGGCCGGGACCTGGACAGCGCCCGCGACCTGAACCGCGTCCTGGCCGAGTATTTCGACGAGACGCAGATCTACAGGATCGACCATTATCTCGGGAAGGAGACGGTCCAGAACCTGATGGCCGTGCGGTTCGGCAACATGCTGTTCGAGCCGCTGTGGAACTCGCAATACGTGGACCACATCCAGATCACCGTGGCCGAAACCGTGGGCGTCGGCGGGCGCGGCAGCTATTACGACAAGTCGGGCGCCATGCGGGACATGGTGCAGAACCACCTGATGCAGCTTCTGTGCCTGATCGCGATGGAACCCCCGTCGCGTTTCGATCCCGACGCGGTGCGCGACGAGAAGCTGAAGGTGATCCGCAGCCTGGATCCGGTCGAGCCCTACCAGATCGTGCGCGGCCAATATGCGCCGGCACAGGGCCGGCCCGGCTATCGCGACGATGTCGAGAATCCGCGCAGCCTGACCGAAAGCTTCATCGCGCTGAAGCTGCACGTGTCGAACTGGCGTTGGGCGGGCACGCCGTTCTACCTGCGCACCGGCAAGCGGCTGCGCGCGCGCACGTCGGAAATCGCCGTGGTCTTCAAGGACGCGCCCCATTCGATCTTCGGCGACGAGGCGGGATATCACCGCAACATCCTGTCGATCCGGCTGCAACCGAACGAGGGGATGACGCTCGGCGTCACGATCAAGGAGCCGGGACCGGGCGGCATGCGCCTGATCGACGTGCCGCTGGACATGTCCTTCGCCGAGGCGCTCGGCCCGGAGAGCGAAGAGATTCCCGACGCCTATGAACGGCTGATCATGGATGTGATCCGCGGCAACCAGACCCTGTTCATGCGCGGCGACGAGGTCGAGGCCGCCTGGGCCTGGACCGATCCGATCATCCAGGGATGGGAGCGGCGGGGCGAGGCGCCCAAACCCTATGACCCGGGCAGTTCGGGCCCCGAGGACGCGCAGATGCTGATGCATCGCGAAGGGCGGCGCTGGCGCGAGATACGCGAATGACCGCCTGCGCCCTTTCGCCGCTCGCCCGCGCGTTCTATGTCGGGCAGGGCGCCTGAACGGCCGCGGCCAAGGCATGGCGCGGGCGGCGCGGGCCCGGCAACAGAGGATCGTCGACCATGGAATTCCTCGAATATCCCGATCGCGAACTGATGATGATGAATGTCGCCGACAAGCTGGCGGCCGAGATGAACGCCTTTCTGCGCGGCAACGATCACGCCACCTTCGCGGTGCCCGGCGGCACGACGCCCGGCCCGATCTTCGACGTGCTGTCGGGCATCAACATCGACTGGCAGCGCGTGAATGTGATGCTGACCGACGAACGGTGGGTGCCCGAGGATCATCCGCGCTCGAACACCCGGCTGCTGCGCAAGCGGCTGCTGCGCGACAAGGCCGGGGCGGCGAATTACGTGCCAATCCACGGCGATACGGGCACCCCGGAAGAGATGATCGACACGCTCTCGGCGCGGGTGGCGGAACATCTGCCGATCTCGGTCCTGGTGCTGGGCATGGGGGGCGACATGCACACCGCCTCGCTGTTCCCGGGCGCCGACCGGCTGGACGCGGCGCTGGCCGACGATGCGCCGCCGCTGATGGCCATGCGCGGCGGCGGGGCCAACGAGCCGCGCATCACCCTGACGGCGCCGGTGCTGCGCCGGGCGATGTCGACCCATATCGTGATAACCGGACCCGAAAAGCGCCAGGCGCTGGAGCGGGCGCGCGGCCTGAAAGCCTCCGAGGCGCCGGTGGCCCTGGTGCTGCGCGAGGCCAAGGTCCACTGGGCGGAGTGATCTGAGAATGAACTGGAACGAATTGCGCGAACGCGCCGAGGCGGTCGCCGACCGGCCGATCCTGGATCTGTTCGACGAGGCGCGCCCGGCGGAATTCTCCGTCGAGGCCGGCGGCCTGCTGTTCGACTATTCCAAGACGAACCTGGACGAGCAGACCCGCGATCTGCTGATCGCCATGGCCGGGCAGGCGGGCCTGGCGGAGAAGCGGGCCGAAATGTTCGCGGGCGAGAGGATCAACCGCACCGAGGGGCGCGCCGTGCTGCATACCGCGCTGCGCAATCTGGGCGGCGCCCCGGTCGAGGTCGACGGGCAGGATGTCATGCCCGACGTGTCCGAGACGCTGCGCCGCATGGGCCGCTTCGCCGAGGACGTGCGCGCCGGCCGCTTCACGGGGCAGGGCGGGCGGATCACCGATGTGGTCAATATCGGCATCGGCGGGTCCGATCTGGGCCCGGCGATGGCGGTTCCGGCGCTGGCGCCCTATCATGACGGGCCGCGCTGCCATTTCGTCAGCAATGTCGACGGCGCCCATATCGCCGATGTGCTGCGCCCGCTCGACCCCGCGACGACGCTGGTGATCGTCGCCTCGAAGACCTTCACCACCATCGAGACGATGACCAACGCCGCGACGGCCAAGGCCTGGATGGCCCAGACGGTCGCCGATCCGGCATCGCAATTCGCGGCCCTGTCGACGGCGCAGGACAAGACGGCGGCCTTCGGCATCGATCCGGCGCGGGTCTTCGGCTTTGCCGACTGGGTCGGCGGGCGCTATTCGATGTGGGGCCCGATCGGGCTGAGCCTGATGATCGCCGTCGGTGCCGACGCCTTTCGCGCCTTCCTGGCGGGGGGCGAGGCGATGGATACGCATTTCCGCTCGGCCCGGCCCGAAGAGAACATGCCGGTGATGCTGGCGCTGGTGGGGATCTGGCACAACCAGGGCTGCGGTTACGCCACGCGGGCGGTGCTGCCCTATGAGCAGCGCCTCGCCCGGCTGCCCGCCTATCTGCAGCAGCTCGAAATGGAGAGCAACGGCAAGCGCGTCTCGATGGACGGCGCGGATCTTGCGGTCGATTCCGGCCCGGTCGTCTGGGGCGAGCCGGGCACGAACGGGCAGCACGCCTTTTACCAGCTCATCCATCAGGGGACCCGGGTGATCCCCTGCGAATTCATGGTGGGCGCCGAGGGGCACGAAGAGGATCTCGATCATCAGCACCGGCTGCTGATCGCCAATTGCCTGGCCCAGTCCGAGGCGCTGCTGCGCGGCCGCGATCTGGACCAGGCGCGCGCCCTGAACGCCGATCATTTCCGCGGCGAGGAGCTGGAGCGGCAGGCGCGGCACCGGGTCTTTCCGGGCAACCGGCCGTCGACGACGCTGGTCTATCCCAAGCTGACCCCCTTCGTGCTGGGCCAGATCGTGGCGCTCTACGAACATCGGGTCTTCGTCGAAGGGGTGATGCTGGGCATCAACTCGTTCGATCAATGGGGGGTCGAGCTGGGCAAGGAACTGGCAAAGGCGCTGGAGCCGCTTCTGTCCGGCGATCGGGCGGCCGACGACAAGGACGGCTCGACACGGCGCCTGATCGACTTCGTCCGCGCCGCGCGGGGGTGACGGGTCAGCCGGCGGCGCCGGGGCGCAGGTAATGCGCCGCGGCCCCGGCGATCAGATACAGCCCCAACAGGAAGAGCAGCGCCTGGGCTATCAGAAAGAACGGCTCCTTGCGCAGATGCGCCACGATCCAGCGGCCGGCCAGGATGCCCGCCGGCAGGACCGGCAGGAGAAGCGCGGTGGTCAGCAGCGTCTGCGGCGTGACGATCCCCAGTTCCAGAACGATGGGAACCCTGCTCCAGTTCATGGCGGCGAAGAAGGCGACCGTGGCCGCGACATGCACCCGCGGGTCCAGCCGCAGCGGCAGCAGATAGATCTGCGCCGGCACCGCGCCCATCAGGAAGAAGCTGAAGAACCCCGCCAGCCCGCACCAGCCGATCAGCGGCAGCAGGCCGCGCCGGGCCGGTCCGGACGCCGGCGCCGCCTCGCCCGCCCGCCCGGGGGGGCGCAGGGTGAACCGGATCGCCGCGGCCACGGCCATCGTCCCCAGCACGACAGCGAATGCCTCGGGCGCGAAGGTGCCGTAGGCGAGGGTTGCGGCAAGGGTGCCCAGGGCGCCGGCCGCCAGCATCGGCCGCAGGACGGGCCAGGGGATGCTGCGCCGGTAGGTCCATACCACGACGAGATCGATCAGAAGATAGGCCGGATACAGCACGGCGACGGCGGTGACGGTATCCGATGCCGCCGCCACCAGCGGCATGGCCACCGATCCGATGATCCCGCCGAAGCCTGCCTTGGCGATGGCCACGAAGAACACCGCGAAGGCGGCGACGGCATAGAAGCTGGCGGACTGGTCGAGGAAAAGGGACATGGGGCGTCGCTGCCATTGCCGCGGACCGGGCCGCGCGCCCAGCTAGACGGGCTGGGGCCGCGGATGGCAAGGGCGCCGGGCGCATCCGCTTGACACCCGCGCCATTTCCGCCAGCGTGCGGTCGGACACAGAGGGGGGACGACGATGCCTGCACGCCGCAAGGTGATCATCACCTGCGCCGTCACCGGCGCGATCCATACGCCGTCGATGTCGCCGCATCTTCCGGTCACGCCGGACCAGATCATCGAGGCGGCGGTGGGCGCGGCCGAGGCGGGGGCGGCGATCCTGCATCTGCATGCGCGCGACCCCGAGACCGGCAAGCCCGACCAGACGCCCGATGCCTTTGCCCGGTTCCTGCCGCAGGTAAAGCAGCGCACGGGCGCGGCGATCAACATCACCACCGGCGGCAGCCCCTATATGCGCGTCGAGGAACGGGTGCGCCCCGCGGCGCAGTTCCGCCCCGAGGTCGCATCGCTGAACATGGGGTCGATCAATTTCGGGCTCTACGGGATGCTCGATCGCTACACCGAGTTCCGCCATGACTGGGAACCGGAATTCCTTGCCGCCACCAAGGACCTGGTCTTCCGCAACTCGTTCAAGGACATCGAGTACATCCTTGCCACCTGCTACGAGAACGGGACCCGGTTCGAGTTCGAATGCTACGACATCGCCCATCTCTATAACCTGAAGCATTTCCTGGACCGCGGCCTGGTGAAGCCGCCGCTCTTCGTGCAGTCGGTCTTCGGGATACTGGGCGGGATCGGCACCGATCCCGAGGACGTGATGATGATGAAGCGGACCGCCGACAGGCTGTTCGGCGATCAGTACCGCTGGTCGGTCCTGGGGGCGGGGGCCAGCCAGATGCGCATCGCGGCGATGGCCGCGGCGATGGGGGCGAATGTGCGCGTGGGGCTTGAGGACTCGCTCTGGGCCGGGCCGGGCCGTCTGGCCACCAGCAATGCCGAACAGGTGCGCATCGTCCGCACCATCCTGGAAGGGATGGGACTGGAAGCGGCGACACCCGACGAGGCGCGCGAGACGCTGGAACTGAAAGGCGCCGATCAGACCGCGATCTGACCGGCCGAGAGGGGATGTGCGGATGATCGACTTCTATACCTGGACCACGCCCAACGGACGCAAGGTCTCGATCCTGCTGGAAGAGCTGGGCCTGCCGTATCGGGCCCATGCGATCGACATCACCAAGGACGAGCAGTTCGCGCCCGACTTCCTCGCCATCTCGCCCAACAACAAGATCCCCGCGATCCGCGACAGCGAGACCGGTCTGACGCTCATGGAAAGCGGGGCGATCCTGCTGTACCTGTCCGGGCGCGCCGGCCGGTTCACCTGCCAGGGCGACGAATACTGGCGCATGGTCGAATGGCTGATGTGGCAGATGGGCGGACTGGGCCCGATGCTGGGACAGGTCCACCATTTCGTGAAATACAATCGCGGCAAGGCACCCTATGCCGAAGACCGCTTCGCGACCGAGGCCCGGCGGCTCTACCGCGTCCTGAACGACAGGCTGACGGGCCGCGACTTTGTCGCCGGATCGGGATCGGGCGCCTATACGGTCGCCGACATGGCGATCTGGCCCTGGATCTCGCGCTTCGAGTGGCAGCAGATCGACCTGAACGAGTACCCGGCGGTGCGCGACTGGTATCTCCGCCTGGCGGCGCGTCCGGCGGTGGTGCGCGGCTACGCGGTGCCGAAGCCGGTCGGCGACATCCCGATGCCCTGAATCCGGCACGATTCGCCGCCGCCGTTTCCGATCCGTCATCGAACGCGCCGCCGGGCGGCAATTTCACACGCCCCGGATTAAGGCGATGGCGCCCCAATCGGGGCACATTTGCGCCGCTCCGACCGGACAGTCATGCCCGTTTTTCGGGAAACAATCCCGGCCGCCGTGGCAGATCGGTTCCCTCGGCGCCGTCCCGTTCGCTGCGCTCGAACGGCGACACCCGAGGGCGAACCATGGAATAGGTAAGCTATATCAGTCGGATACGTTGGCGTCGACGGCGGCCGGCGCCCCGTAGCGCGCGGGTCCGACACCCCGGGCGGCCCTCTGGGCCGCTCGGCCTCGGGCCGGCCCGCCATTGCCACGATCCCGCCATTTTTCCTTTGCCGGCGGCCATGTCAGCGCCTAAATTTTTAATCGTCGAGAGATCGACGCGGCCGTTGGGGGACGGCCGGTTCGAGACCCTGACGGGACTGGAACGAACTGTGTCTGCAAGGAGGGGGGCTCCGACCAGGACACGATGAATGGTCTGCCGCGTCAGAATGCGCGGCGGACCGGGATGGCACCCGCCGGGGCTTCCGGACGGGACGGGTGCCTGCGTGCGTAATTCCCCGGGTGCCCCAGGTGCCCGTCTGCCGAGGAAGGACCAGGTCAGATGAGCAAGTCCAGCGATCGCGATCTCGATGACGCCAACCGTGACGGCGACGGGCAATCGGCTGCCGCGGGCACGGCCCAGGGCACATCCTCGGACGGGTGCGGCTGCCCCCCGGTCGGCGGCGGGGGCGGCACCACGGGCGACGGTTATGTCGAGGGCACCGAGGGCGACGACCGGATCGATCTGGCCTATACCGGCGACCCCGAGGGCGACCGCATCGATGCGGGCGACGCGATCCTGCGGGGCGAGGCGCCCGATGACGATATCGTTCTGGCCGGAGCCGGCGACGACACGGTGATGGCCGGGCGCGGCGACGACGATGTCTATGGCGACGACGGCAACGACATCCTGTACGGCGAATCGGGCGCCGACGAATTGTGGGGCGAGGCCGGCAACGACACGCTTTCGGGCGGAACCGGTTCCAACTACCTCCATGGCGGCGACGGCGACGACACCTTCATCGGCGGCCCGGGCGCCGACAGGTTCAGCGGCGGCCGCGACCAGGACAACATCGATTACGCGGACTCGCCCGATGCCGTGCGCGTCGACCTGACGACCTGGGAATTGTCGGGCGGCGACGCGGCCAACGACACGATCACCGGCGGGATCGACGGTGTCATCGGCAGCGATTACGACGACACGCTGATCGGCTTCGATCAGGAAGGAACCGAGGCGCCCGACGTCTTCACCAACGAATTCTGGGGCCGCGGCGGCAACGACCGGATCGAGGGGCGCGGCGGCAACGACCGGCTGTATGGCGGCGACGGCGACGACACGATCTCGGGCGGCGAGGGCTGCGACGTGATCGATGGCGGCGACGACCGCGACCTGCTGACCGGCATCACCGCCGGCGACACGATCTATGGCGGCTCGGGCGGCGACGATTTCGACACGCTGGACCTGACGGGCGCGGCGCCCGAGGGCGGCACGATCCGCCTGCGCGACGTGACCACCGACAGCGACGGCAACGGCTATGACGGACGGGTGGTGTTCTTCGACCGCGACGGCAAGGAAACCGGGCAGTCGCGCTTCGAGAATATCGAGAAGATCGTGCCCTGCTTCACGCCCGGCAGCATGATCGAAACGGCCGACGGTCCGCGCGCGGCGCAGGATCTGCGGCCCGGCGACATGGTGGTCACCCGCGACAACGGCCTGCAAGAGGTGCGGTGGGTCGGGCGGCGCGACCTGTCCTACGACGACCTTCAGGCCATGCCGCATCTGCGCCCGGTGCTGATCCGCCGCGGGGCGCTCGGCAACGGCACGCCCGACCGCGACATGCTGGTCAGCCCGCATCACCGCATGCTGGTCGTGAACTCCCGCAACGCCCTGCTTTTCGCCGAGCGCGAGGTGCTGGTGGCCGCCAGGCATCTGGTCAACGGCACGACGATCAAGTTCGCCGACACGCTCGGCACCAGCTACATCCACTTCATGTGCGAATATCACGAGGTGGTGCTGGCGGACGGCGCCTGGAGCGAAAGCTTTCAGCCGGGCGATTACACGATGGGCGGCATTGGGGCGAAGCAGCGCGCCGAGATCCTGGAACTGTTCCCCGAACTGGACACGTCGGAAGGGATCGCCGCCTATGGCGCGGCCCGCTACAGCCTGACCCGCAGCGAGGCGCGCCTCCTGGCCGAATGACCGCCGGCCCAAGGGGACGCTGCGGCGCGGCGGGCATCACCCGCCGAGCGCGGCCCGGCGCGCCGACCTCCGCGAAACGCTCGCCGGGGTGCCACGGATGGCCGCGCCCTTGCCCCGGCGCGGAATTTCCCCCGTATACACGGGCGCCGGATTGCGCTAGGTGACCGCGCCTGTCCCGTCTCGTCGACGGGCCGCGACGCGCCGCGTCGTTCGCACCTTTCAGATCGGCCATCCTGATGATCCAGACCCTCTCCGATGCGCTCGCCGAGCGCGGCTACGACACGTTGACCCCCGTGCAGGAGGCGGTGACCGACCCGGCGCTGAGCGACGCGGATCTTCTGGTCTCGGCGCAGACCGGGTCCGGCAAGACCGTGGGCTTCGGCCTGGCCATCGGTCCCACGCTGTTGGGAGAGGACGGCACGCTCGGGCCCGCGGCGGCGCCGCTGGCGCTGATCGTCGCGCCGACGCGCGAGCTGGCATTCCAGGTGACGCGAGAGCTCGGTTGGCTTTACGCGAAAGCCGGGGCGCGTGTCGCGTCCTGCGTCGGCGGGATGGACATGCGCGACGAGCGCAGGGCGCTGGAGCGCGGGGCGCATATCGTCGTCGGCACCCCCGGCCGGCTGCGGGACCACATCCAGCGCGGCTCGCTCGACATGACCGGCCTCCGCGCGGTGGTGCTGGACGAGGCCGACGAGATGCTCGACCTGGGATTCCGCGAGGATCTGGAATTCATGCTGGGCGAGGCACCCGATGAGCGCCGGACCCTGCTGTTCTCGGCCACCGTGCCGCCGATGATCGTGACCCTCGCGCAGCACTACCAGCGCGACGCGGTCCGGGTCACGACGCTGTCGGACCGGAGCCAGCATGCCGACATCGCCTATCAGGCGCTGAAGGTCGCGCAGCAGGATGCGGAGAACGCCATCATCAACGTCCTGCGCTACCACGAGGCACAGAACGCCATCGTCTTTGCCAATACCCGCGCGACCGTGAACCGGCTGACCGCGCGCTTTGCCAATCGCGGCTTCGCGGTTGTCAGCCTGTCGGGCGAGCTGAGCCAGGCCGAGCGGAGCCATGCGCTGCAGGCGATGCGCGACGGCCGGGCGCGGGTCTGCGTCGCCACCGACGTCGCGGCCCGCGGCATCGACCTGCCGAACCTCGAACTGGTGATCCATGCCGAACTGCCCTCGAACGCCGAGGGCCTGCTGCACCGCTCGGGCCGGACCGGCCGCGCGGGGCGCAAGGGGATCTCGGCGCTGGTGGTGCCGCCGAAGGCGCTGAAGCGGGCCGAGCGCCTGCTCAAGAGCGCCCGGGTTACCGCCGAGTGGACCACCGCCCCGGGCGCCGAGGAGATCCTGCGCCGCGACGAGGAGCGGCTGCTGGCCGATGCGGCCTGGGATGCCGAGATCACCGCGGGCGAGGCCGACTTCGCGGCCCGCCTGCTCGCCGCGCGGTCGCCCCAGGCGGTCGCGGCGGCTTATCTGCGCCTTTACCGGACGACGCATTCCGCGCCGGAGGAGTTGGTCGCCGCCGGCGCCGTCCCCGCCGAGAGAGAGCGCGCCCCGTTCGGACCCAGCGCCTGGATCGCGCTGTCGGTCGGCCGCGACGACCGCGCCGAGCCGCGCTGGCTGCTGCCGCTGCTCTGCCGGGCCGGCGGGCTCGACCGCAACGCGATCGGGGCGATCCGGGTGCAGGCGTCGGAGACCTTTGTCGAACTCGCCGAGGCGAGCGTGCCCGGCTTCCTGGCGATGCTGGGCGAAGGCGGCTTGCTCGAGGAGGGGGTGACCGCCCGGCTGCTTGACGCGGCGCCCGATGCCGGCGGCGCCCAGAAGACGCCCGCGGCAGGGCACCGGCCCCAGTCGAAGCCCCCGCAGCGGGCGTCCGCGGCAGCGCCGACCGCTCCGAAGGCCGCACCGCAGCAGCGCCAGAAGCACGCCGCCGAGAGCCGGCAGAGAGGCGCCACGGCTGCGCCGAAGCGCCATGCGACGGGGCCGGATCGGGCCGCCGGTGAGAATGCCGGAGCCGATGCCGCCAAGCGCAAGGCCAAGCCCAAGCAGCGGAGCGGCTCAGCGGCCAAGCCCGAGCGGACCGGCTCCGCGGCCAAGCCCGAGCGGACCGGCCCCGCCGCGCCCCGAGCCAAGGGAGGCGGCCCCGCGAAGCGGCGCGGTTCCGCATCCGGCGATGGCCCCGCCGCTTCCGATACCTCAAAACGCTACAGCCCGCCGAAGCACGCGCCCGCCGGCAAGGCGGGCCGAGGCGCGCCCCGCAGGAGCGGCGCACCCGGCGGTCCGGGGCCGAAACGCCCCAGAGGATGACCCGCTCTCACGTTCCGTCACCGAGCGTTCCGCGAGCGCCACGACAGACATGCGACCACCGCAGCCGCGTGTCTTTCCCCAGGTAAGGGCGACGTCTTTCTGCTATGCTCGCCTGGGTTGCGGGTCGCGAGTTGCAGGGGGGCAGAATGGACCAACCTTCGCCAGCCTACGGGGCCTCGGTCCTGGTGGTGGATGATGATTCGCTGAGCGCCCGCAAGCTCGCCATGACGGTCTCGGCGCTTGGCCACGGGGTGGAAACAGCGCGGGGCGGTCCGCAGGCGCTGGAGCGGCTGCGTCGCGGCGGCATCGACGTGGTGCTCCTCGATATCGTCATGCCCGGCATGGACGGGTTCGAGGTGCTGCGGCAGCTCGGGCGGGAAGGCAGGCTGCAGGATGTTCCCGTGATCGTCGTCTCCGCGCTCGAGGAAGAGGTCGAAACCGTCGCGCGGGCGCTCGATCTCGGGGCGGAGGATTTCCTGCCCAAGAGCTACGACCTGACGATCCTGCGGGCGCGGCTCGGCTCGACCTTGACCAAGAAGCGCTACCGCGACCGCGAGCTCGACTACCTGCGCGACGTCGAATCCCTGACCCGGGCCGCGAAGGTGATCGAGGCGGGGCCGTTCCGCCCGGCAGAGCTGGAGATCGGCCATGTGGCGGCGCGGGACGACGCGCTGGGCCGTCTGGCCGCGGTTCTGGGGCAGCTGACCGAGGTCATCTACGAACGCGAGCAGCGCAGCGACATGCGGGCAAGGACGCTCTGGGGCGTGATCATGCTGATTGTCTCGGGCGGGCTGATCGGCAGCGCCCCCGCGCTGGGCCGGATGGCCGCGGAGCTGGGCGGCGGCGCCATCGAAGTGTCGGTCGCGACCAATCTCACCGGGGCGCTGGCTTGCTTCGCCGTCGCGGCCTGGCGCGGGAGATTGCCGAAGCTGTCCGGCCGGAACCTGCGGTTCTGCCTGGTCGTGGCGGAGGTCTTCGGATGCATCTATTGGGTCTGGCTGAACGTGGTGGCAGCGCAGGTCGAGGCGACGACGATCGCCCTCGTGTCCTCGTCGCGCTCCTTCATGGTCTTCGTGCTCGCCGCGCTGATGTCGCTGGAGCGGCCGAGCGGGCGCCGGGTGCTGGGTCTGGGGCTGGGGCTGGCGGCGGTGGGAACGGTATTGGTCGCGGAGGGCCCGGTGGGAACGCAGGCGGGGTTCGGCTGGATGCTGGCGACGCTCGGCCTGCCCGCGATACTGGCGGTCCACACGCTGGTGATGGCCTGGCGGCCGAAGGACCTCGATCCCTATGCCGCGACGGCCCTGATGATGATCCTCGCCGCCGGGCTGCTCGTCGTCGTGGGGCTCGCATCCGGCGAGCCGGTATTTCCGTCGGACGCGAGCCCGCGGCTCGCCGTGGTGCTCGTCGCCTTCGGCCTCGCCGTCGGAGTGGCGGTCGCGGTGGCGCTGGAGATCGTGGCGCGGGCCGGGGCGGTCTTCGCGGGTCAACTCGCCTATGTTCAGACCCTGGCCGGCATCGGGTGGGGAATGATCCTCTTGGGCGAGCAATTGCCGCTGCTGGCCTGGGGCGCGCTCGGCATGGTCATCCTGGGTTTCTTTCTGGTGCAGCCGCGCCGGGCCGGCGAGGAATTCTCGGTCACCATCCCGATCGGGCACCACATCGGCGCAACGCCCTCGGAGGGTGTCACTGGGCGAAGGACCGCTTGATCACCAGCTCCTCGTCGTTGCGCTTGGGCTCCACCAGATACATGCCCAGAACGATGATCGCGAAGGCCAGCCATGCCAGCGGCGCAAGCTCCTCGCTCAGCAGCAGCATGCCCCAGACGACGCCCGCGATGGTCATGGCATAGGCGCTCTGGCTGTAGAACACCGCTCCGGCCGTGGCGACGAGGCGGAACGCCAGAAGCAGAGAGGCGGCGCCCACGAGCCCCATCAAAAGGACCAGCATCTCCAGGCGGCCGATTTCCGGGCCCAACGGCAGGAGGCTGCCCGTCGCCCAGGCGACCGGGGCCAGGAAGGCGGCGGAGAGGCCCATCATCAGGCCGACCGACGCGAAGATGTCCACATGTACGGGGCGTCTGCCCGCGAGCACCAGCGCCTCGAGGGCGAAGAGAAGCGGCAGGAGCATCGCGAAGAACAGCCAGGCGTTCTGCGCCCCGGCCGCGATATCGAAGCGGGTGAAGAGCACCAGCGACACGCCGCCAAGGCCCACCAGCAGCCCTACGAGGCGCTTGGCGTTAGCCCGCTCCATGCCGGTCATCGCGGCGATGGCAAAGACGATGAAGCCCTGCAGCGTCACGATCAGCGACAGCATCGCCGCCTCGACATGGGCCGCGGCGATGAAGGTGGTCATGCGTTGCAGGATGCCGGCGATGATCGCCCAGTAGACGAAGAAGCGCAGCTCGTTCCAGCTCAGTCGCGGCAGCCGCCGCCGATAACTGGCGATGCCGAGGCAGATCAGCGCCGCGATCCCGTTGACCCAGACCGCGAGACCCAGGGGGTTCGAGCCGAGCCCGGCGGCCATGCGCGACAGGGCAGGGGTCAGGCCCCAGACGAGGCCCACGGCCAGCACGAGAAAGCCGCCCTGAAGCGTCGCGACGGCGCGGTGCAGCTTGAGCTCGCGCTCGTAGATCTCGTTGGCCATGCCGCGGAACACCGCGGCGAGCCGGCCGAGCGGATCGCTGTGCCGGACCAGATCGTCGAGCGCCAGGCTGTCGGGATCGAAGCGTCCGCGTTCGAGCTTCTCGGCCGCCTCGGTCAGCCGTTCGATGCGTCCGAAATATTCCTTTTCCTGGTCGCGGAAGCGCTTGCGGGAAAGAGACGCCTCGAGCCGCGCCTTCAGGATCACCAGATCGAAGCTCTTGGGCAGGAAATCCTCGGCGCCCAGCTCGATGGCGCGGACGACACTTTCGGTTTCGTCGTCGAGGGCCGACACCACGATGACGGGCACGTCGCGCATCGAAGGGGTCGCCCTCATCCGGTCGAGCACATCGAAGCCGTCCATTTCCGGCATCACGATGTCCAGCAGGACCGCGTCGAACTTCCCGCCCGCCAGCATCTCGAGCGCTTCGCGACCGTCGACGGCGGTTTCGGCATCGTGCCCGAGATTGGCCACCGCGATGCGCAGCTTCTTGCGGTTGATGGCATCGTCATCGACGACGAGGACCCTGGCCGGGAGAGTCTCGGTCCCGGCGGCGTGGATGGTGCCATCATCCATCGCGCTGCGCCATCTCTGCGAGCGCGGTCCGCGCGCGGTCCAGTTCGGCGGCGATCACCCCGACCCGCGCCCGCAGCGCATCGAGATCATCGGTGGCGGCGGCATGTTCGGTTCCCTCGCACTCGGTCGCGAGCGCCACGGCGCCGAAGTCGCGCGCGTTGGACTTCAGGCTGTGGGCCGAAATGCGCAGCGCGTCGCGATCCCCGGCATGGGCGGCGCTCTGCATCTGCGAGAGGGTGCGGGGCCCCTCCTGCTGGAAGTCGCCCAGCAATTCCCGGAGATCCTCGGGGTCGCCGCCGATAGCGGCCAGCAGCCGTTCCAGCGCGGCCGGATCGATCACATCGTCGCTCATGGGCCTGCCGCCTCCGCCGCGCCGAGGCGCGTCTCGCGCAGCCGCCGGGCCGCGTCGAGGCTCGCGACCAACGCCTCGACGTCGATCGGCTTGCTGAGGTAGTCGTCGAGGCCCGAGCGCAGATAGGCCTCGCGCTCGGAATGCATCGCGTTGGCCGTCAGTGCGACGATGAAGGGGGTCTCGTCTTCCGCCAAGGTCTCGCGGATTCTCTGCGTCGCCGTCACCCCGTCCATCTCCGGCATCTCGATATCCATCAGCACGATGTCGAACGCGTCGCCGCGGCAGGCCTCGATCGCCTCCGCGCCGCTGCCGACGACGACCGGCTCGAACCCGAGACGCTTGAGGATCTTGCTCCCGACCTTGCGGTTTATGGGGTTGTCGTCTACCAGCAGCACCCGCAGATCGTTCTGCGCCAGCCCTTCGATCTGCTCGGAATGGGCGCCGCGAGATTGCGACATTTCGGTGGGCGCGAGAATCCGCACCAGCGCCTGTAGAAGCTGGCCGGACTTGGCCGGTTTGGTCAGCGCCGCGCCATAGCCCATCTTCGCCACCGCCTCGCGAAAGCGTCCTTCCATCGGCGAGATCGAGCTGAAGAGGATCATGGGCGGAGCCGCATTTCCCAGCTGTTCGCGTGCGGCATTGGTGAATTCGAAGCCGTTCATGTGTGGCATCTTGTAGTCCACCACGATGACATCGAAGGCGCGTCCCGCCGCCAGCAGCGCGAGCGCCTCCTGCGGGTCGCCGCAACTCTGCGGCACCAGATCCCAGGCGCGGAACCTCTCGCTGAGGATGATGCGATTGGTGCGGTTGTCGTCGACGACGAGGATGCGCGTGCCCCGGAGGGCCGCCAGCTGCTTCTCGCGGCTGGCGCGGTCGGGAACGGCGGCCACCTCGCCGGGCAGGGTGAACGAGAACGTCGTGCCCCGGCCCAACTCGCTCGTGACCCTTATCTCCCCGCCCATCAGCTCGACCAGCCGCTTGGTGATCACGAGGCCGAGACCTGTGCCGCCATAGCGCCGCGTGGTCGAGGCATCGACCTGGCTGAAGGACTTGAAGAGCCGGTTCATCCGTTCCTCGGGAATGCCGATCCCGGTGTCGCGCACCTCGAATGTCAAAAGCGCGGTCTCGCCCGGCGTCCGGCCGGCATCGGGCATCATCGAGGAGACCGTCAGCACGACCTCGCCCTTCTCGGTGAACTTCACCGCGTTGTTGAGAAGGTTCATGAGGATCTGCTTGAGACGGACCGGATCGCCGATCATCCCGGCAGGCACGTCGGGATTGATCCGGCAGGCCAGTTCGATGTCCTTCTCGGCGGCCTTGGAGGCGACGATCTCCACCGCCGCCTCGATGGTCTCGCCCAGATCCATCGGTGTCCGCTCCAACTCCAGCGCGCCGGCCTCGACCTTGGAGAAGTCGAGGATGTCGCTGATGATGGTCAGCAGCGTGTCCGCCGCGGTGACGATCGTATCGCTGAAATCCCGCTGGTTCTCGTCGAGATCGGTGCCGGCCAGCAGCGTGCTCATCCCGATGATGCCGTTCAGCGGCGTCCGGATCTCGTGGCTCATCGTGGCGAGGAAGGCGCTCTTGGCCTCGTTGGCGGCCTCGGCGGCCTCTTTGGCGTGCTTCAGCTCGTCCGAGATACGCTTGATCTCGGTGATGTCGGAATGGACGGCGACGGTCCCGCCATCGGACATGCGCCGGTTGCTGACCTGCAGCCAGCGATTGCCCGTCATCTCCTGAACATAGGGCGTGCCGGGCCGGCGATGACGCGATAGCTGGCGCTGGATCCAGGTTTCCGGGTCCGGGCGCGCATTCGGAAAGACGCCCGTCCGCACCGATCTGCGCAGCAGATCCTCGAACGACAGGCCGGGACCGAGCTCGCCAGCGCCACCGCCGTCGCCCAGCATGATCTCGCGGTAGCGGCGGTTGGCGACGACCAGCCGCTCGGACTCGTCGAACAGGGCGAAGCCCTCCGAGATGCTGCCGATCGCATCCGCAAGCTGGCCGCGTGCCTGTCGCGCCGTGGCTTCGGCGCCCGCCAGCTCGGCGGTGCGCTCGTCCACCCGGCGTTCCAACTCGTCGTTGGTGGCGCGCAACTGCGCTTCGTAGGCATCCTGCCGCGCCTGCATCTCGTTGAAGGCCGCCACGACGCGGCCGATCTCGTCGCCGCTGTCCCAGTCGACGCGGCGGCGGGGCTCGCTGGACGCGACGCGGCTGATCGATGCCATGAGCAGCGAGAGCGGCCGTCCGATGATCCGGCGGTTGACGATGAGCGTCGCCGTCACCACGGCGGCCATCAATATCCCCGCGAGGATCAGAACGAGGGTGAGGCGCTCGCGCGCCAGTTCCGTCAACCGCGCATCCGAAAGCGCGATCCGCAGCGTCCCGATCCTCGGCTCCTCGTCGCCCGTGTCGTAGCGGATGTCGCGCGTGGCCGTAAAGGCGCTGCGCTCGAAGGCATCGGGCGCCCCGAGCGCGGCGACGAGTCGGTCCCGCTCGTCGAGGACCGATACCGCCAGGACATCCTCGTCGGTCATCACCGCGGCGAGGATCAGCTTGATCTGCTCGTTGGCGACGTTCCACAGGGCCTCCGCCAGCACCGCGCTCTGGATGTCCGTCATCTTGGCGAGCTTGGCCTGGAGCTGCGCCTCGGCCGAGCGGCGAGCGTTCCATTCGAAAAAACCGAAAACGACGATGGTCGAGATCATGACCAGCGGCAGGAAATAGGCCAGCAGCTTGCCCTGGACGGAACCGGTCAGCCACCGCAGTCCCGGCATCGGCGCGCCGGGAGCGTTCCCCATGCGGGCGCTCCCCAACATCAGAACTCGTCCGCGAAGTAGCTCTCGACGACGGCGGAAACGTCGAGCTGCGCGAGCCCGGCGTTGAAGTTGTCGCGCAAGGCGCGACCGGCCTCGTCGTCGTTGAAGCACAGGTAGAGCGTCTTGTACTCGAGTGGCCTCGGGTTGAAGCGCAGCACCGGCTCCAGCCCTTCGAGGGACGGTTCGGTCGCCAGCAGGTAGGCCAAGACCAGCTTGTCGATCACGGCGGCATCGATGCGTTGCAGCGACAGCTTGCGCAGGTTGGTGACATCGTCGGCGGCGGGAATGGTTCGGATCCAGCCGGTCCCGGCCTTCTCGTCGAACTCGTCGGTATTGGCGTAGCCGAGAACCGTGCCGATCCTCAGCTTCTGCTCGCCAAGATCGTCGACCCGCTCCCAGGCGATCGGCGCGTCGACATGCTCGACGAAGCCGAGCGGGCCGTCCCCGATCGGGTCCGAGGGAACGAATCCTTCGACATGGCGGCAATGGTAGCCGGGAAAGTAGGCCACGACCTCGTCCGTGTCGCGGGCCATCGATATCGCCCGTTTCCACGGCAAGGTGCGGATGTCGATCTCGGTATCCGCGGACGCGAATGCTTGGCGCACGACCTCTGCGGTGGCCCCGCCCTTCGGGAGGTCCTCGGAGACGTAGGGCGGCCAGTTGAGCGTCGCGACGACCACGGAGTGCTGATCGGCCCAGGCGGGCGATGAAAGCAGGAGACCGGCGAGGATCAAGGGATGTAAGCGTTTCATCAGCCAGTTCCACTCAATCTTGGATAGAAACACTACCGCCCATAATGTAACGCTGCGTCAACCCCGGGCTTCGCATTCTCCGCCCGGCACAGGTCCGCCGGCAGGCATCCCCGGTGCGGAGCAGACAGCGACATGACGGGGTTCGCCCCTACAAAACTTCTCTCCCGAGACCGATGGGGGAGGCGTGGTCGCCGATCGTCTTCGAGCTTCATGGGAGGAAGGGGGCGCCTCCCGTTGCGGTCGGCGGCAAGGCCGGTCATTGGCGGCGGCGCCAATCCTGCCAGTCCCCGGGTGTGTCCAGATCCGTCGCGGCCCGTTCGCCGGGCAGGGGGACCCGGCGGATGCGCCCGGCGTGGCGGGCAAGAACCGGTTTCGCGCCCCGGTCGCCGTCCAGTGACGCCAGTTCCGGCAGAAGGTCGCGGGGGAAGACCACCGGATGGCCCGGAACGCCGCTCTCGGTCGTGGCCTGGACGATGGCGTGGCCATCGACGGCGCGCAGAAGCGCATCCAGATCCGCGGCCGTGATATCGGGCATGTCCGCCAGCAGGATCATGACGCCGTCCGGGCTCCCGACCGCGCGGATCCCCGTCGCCAGCGAATGCCCCATCCCCCGCGCCGGCTGCGGCGCCTCGACAAGGGCCACGGGCAGCCCGGACAGCGCCGCGCGCCGTTGCGGCGACCGGGGCGGCAGCACGGCGACGACCGGCGCTCCGGCCGCACAGGCAATGCGGGCCGTCCGGGTCAGCAGCGGCAGGCCGCCGGCGGGTTCCAGCAGCTTGTCGCGGCCGCCCATCCGGGACGAGGCGCCGGCGGCGAGCAGCAGGATCGTGCAGCGCCGCCCGGCTTCGGCGGGAAGAGACTGCGGATCGGCCAGTTTCCGGTCCTCCCCCGGGAACGATGACGGGCGCGCGCGCCTATCGTTCCGGGATCAGCCCGCGCGGCGAGAATCGTAGCACGACCAGAAGCACCACGCCCATGGTCAACAGCCGCATATGGGCGGCGGCGTCGTTCAGGTGACCGCGCAGGAACGAGCCCTCGGGCAGGCCCGAAGTGACGACCGACATCAGCCACAGGCCGAGCGGCTCGACCTCGACCCACAGGAACCAGATCAGGAACCCGCCCAGGACCGCGCCCAGATTGTTGCCCGACCCGCCGACGATCACCATCACCCAGACCAGGAAGGTGAAGCGCAACGGCTGATAGGAGGACGGCGTGAGCTGGCCGTCCAGCGTGATCATCATCGCCCCCGCCAGCCCGCAGACGGCCGAGCCCAGCACGAAGATCTGCAGGTGGCGCTTGGTGACGTTCTTGCCCATGGCCCCCGCCGCGACCTCGTTGTCGCGAATGGCGCGCATCATCCGCCCCCAGGGCGAGTTCAGCGCCATCTGCGCCAGCCACAGAAGCCCGAGCAGAACCAGCGCGAACAATCCGGCATAGGCCAGCTTGACCGCGGCCGAGGACGCGACGACCGGATCCAGCCCCAGACCCCGCGCCCGTTCGACGAAAGTGGCGGAGTTCTGCAGATCGACCTCGTAGGGGACGGGCCGGGGCAGGCCGATCACGTTCTTGACCCCGCGCGTCAGCCAGTCCTCGTTCTTCAGCACGGCAATGATGATCTCGGCGATGCCGAGCGTGGCGATGGCCAAGTAATCCGACCGCAGCCCGAGGGCGGTCTTGCCCACCAGCCAGGCCGCCCCCGCCGCCAGAAGCGCGCCGACCGGCCAGCCCAGAAGGATCGGCAGGCCCAGTCCGCCCAGATAGCCCGAGGTCGCCGGATCGACCCGCTCGATGGCGTCGACCGCCGGATCCAGCAGCCAGCGATAGAGGACGAGCCCCACCACCAGAAGCGTCAGCATCGCGATCACCCGTGGCCAGCCCCGCGCCATCCGCTTCCAGATCAGCACTGCCCCGGCGACGGTTCCCGCGCCCACCGCCAGCGCGACGAGCACCCGCAATCCGCCGGCCGCCCAGGCCTCGCCCTCGGGCGGGACCGCGACCAGCACCGCCCCCAGCCCGCCAAGGGCCACGAAGCCCATGACGCCGACATTGAACAGCCCGGCATAGCCCCATTGCATGTTGACCCCGAGCGCCATGATCGCCGAGATCAGGCCCATGTTCAGGATGCCGAGGGCGACGTTCCAGCTCTGCATCACGCCGGCCAGCCCGATCAGGACGAAGACGAGCGCGAAGAGCGCGGTATTCTTGGCGGCCGGGCTCATACGGCTTTCCCCCGAAACAGGCCGGTCGGCCGGAACAGCAGAACGATCACCAGGATCGCGAAGGACACGGCGAACTTGTAATCCGTCGACAGAAGCTGCGCGAGCCCGTCGATCCGGAGGCTGTCCGGCATGGCGTAGTTGATGACCTTCTTGAAGGCGTAGGTCACGGTCACCTCGGAAAAGGCGATGACGAACCCGCCGGCGATGGCGCCGAGGGGCGAGCCCAGCCCGCCGACGATCGCCGCGGCGAAGATCGGCAGCAGAAGCTGGAAATAGGTGAACGGCTTGAAGGACTTGTCCAGGCCGTAGAGCACACCGGCAACGGTCGCCAGAGCGGCGACGATGATCCAGGTGATCGCCACGACCCGTTCGGGATTGATGCCCGACAGCAGCGCCAGATCCTCGTTGTCCGAGAATGCGCGCATGGACTTGCCGGTGCGGGTGCGGTTGAGAAACCAGAACAGCAGCGCCACGACGATGATGGCGGTCACGATGGTCAGCCCCTGGCTGGCCTTGAAGGCCAGCCCCTCCTGCAGACCGGTCATCTCGCGGAACTGCCGCGCATTGATGATGAAGCGGGCGCCGTCGGCGAAGTACCGGTCGTCGGGCCCGATGATGAACCGCACCAACCCGTTGGTGA
>Ga0189283_10211_pt1 | contig 44408 bp, 43 predicted proteins | sample N26C4minimetaG_FD_130320 | JGI IMG/M metagenome (GOLD analysis project Ga0189283, IMG submission 130320) | Marine microbial communities from the Costa Rica Dome - N26 C4 mini metaG | ecosystem: Environmental > Aquatic > Marine > Oceanic > Photic zone | place: Costa Rica: the Eastern Pacific...
CATTGGCGACGTCCGAGACCTCGGCCCGGGTCGGGACCGGGCTTTCGATCATCGATTCCAGCATCTGCGTGGCGACGATCACCGGTTTTGCGGCCGCGCGACACTTGCGGATCAGGCGCTTCTGGATGGGGGGCACGTTCTGCACGGGCAGTTCGACCCCCAGATCGCCCCGCGCCACCATGATCCCGTCCGAGACGGCCAGGATCCCGTCGAAGCTGCGAACGGCGGCGGGTTTCTCGATCTTCGACAGGATCGCCGCGCGACCGCGCGCCAGATCGCGCGCCTCGGCCACGTCGTCGGGCCGCTGGACGAAGCTCAGCGCCAGCCAGTCGACCCCCAGATCGCAGACGAATTCCAGATCGCGGCGGTCCTTCTCGCTCAGCGCCGCCAGGGGCAGGACGACATCGGGAACGTTGACGCCCTTGCGGTTCGAGATGGTGCCGCCGACGAGCACCTCGCATTCCGCAAAATCCTTGCCGCAGCTCTTCACCTTCAGCCGGATCTTCCCGTCATTGACCAGCAGCGTCGATCCGGGCTCCAGCGCCGCGAAAATCTCGGGATGCGGCAGGCGCACCCGGGTCGCGTCGCCCTCGACCTCGTCCAGATCCAGGCGGAATTCCTGGCCCTCCTCCAGCTCCTCGCTCCCGTCGGCGAAGACGCCGACCCGCAGCTTCGGACCCTGCAGGTCGGCCAGGATGGCGATCGGTCGGCCCGTATCCGCCTCGATCTGCCGGATCAGCTTGTGCCGGGCCGCGATCTCGGAATGGTCGCCGTGGCTCATGTTCAGCCGAAAGACATCGGCCCCCGCTTCGAAGAGCGCGCGTATCGTCTCGTAGTCGCTGGAGGCGGGCCCCAGGGTCGCGACGATCTTCACATTGCGATGACGTCTCATCCTGCCTCGCCTCCCGGTCTGTTTGGGCGCTAACCGTGCGCCGGCCTTATCGCCGAAAAGCGCAGCCGAGACAACTGGCGCCACCGGCCGCCATTGGCTATGCGGGGCGGCGAGGAAGGACGCAATGACCTATCAACCGTGTTTCACCGAAGGCGAGGACCGGCCGGGGCGCTGGCTGGTGACCTGCGATCACGCGGCCAACACCGTTCCGACCCGGATCTGCGGCGGCAGCCTGGGCCTGCCCGATCGCGACATGAACCGCCATATCGCCTATGACGTGGGCGCCGCCGGCGTGGCGTCGGAACTGGGGCGGCTTCTCGACTCGCCCGTCGTCCGGTCGAACTTCTCGCGGCTGGTGATCGACCCGAACCGGGGCGAGGACGACCCGACCCTGGTGATGAAGCTGTATGACGGCAGCATCGTGCCGGCCAACCGCCATGCCACCCCCGACGAGATCGAGCGGCGCAAGGCCCTGTGCTACCGCCCCTATCACCGGACGGTCGAACGTCTGGCGGCGCGGCGCGACGATACCGTGATTCTGGCGATGCACAGCTTCACGCCGCAATTCGCCCATCGCCCGCCCCGGCCATGGCATGTCGCGGTGCTCTATGCCGCCGACGACCGGCTGGCGCGGCCGGTCCTGGCCCGGCTGAACGCCCAGGGCGATCTGTGCGTCGGCGACAACCAGCCCTATTCCGGGCACCTTCCCGGGGATTCCATCGACCGGCACGCCCTGAAGCACGGCCGGCTGAACGTGCTGGTCGAGATTCGCAACGACCTCATCGGCGGCCCCGAGGATCAGCTTGCCTGGGCCCGGCGCCTCGCGCCGCTGCTTGACGCGGCCCTGGCCGACGCCCAGCCTTGAGAGGACAAGGAGACATGTTCATGGACGACGCGACACGTACCGAACTCGAAGCCGCGGCCTTTCGCCGCCTGCGCGACCATCTGGCCGCCAGACCCGATGTGCAGAACATCGATCTGATGAACCTGGCCGGGTTCTGCCGCAACTGCCTCAGCCGCTGGTATCAGGAGGCCGCGAACGAGCGCGGGATCGAGATGAGCAAGGATCAGGGGCGCGAAGCCTTCTACGGCATGCCCTATGACGAATGGCGCGACCGCCATCAGACCGAGGCGACCGAGGCGCAGAAGCAGACCTTCGCCCGCAGCCGCGACTGACCCCGCCTATGCGGGCCGACCCGAACCGCCGCGCTTTCGGTGCGCGCCCAGGGCGCCGGGCGGATCGGTGCGGCGCGGCGATGTCCGCGCGCGGCCGGGCGAAGGCGGCAGGCGCCGCCCGAGACCGGCCGCCCCTTCGGCTGGCCGGCCTCAGACCGCCGTCTTGCGGCTCTCTTCCAGATAGATTTCCCGCAGGCGGCGGGCGACCGGTCCGGGCCGGCCCCCGCCCACCGGGGCGCCGTCGATCTCGACCACCGGCATGACGAAGGACGACGCCGAGGTCACGAAGGCCTCGTCGGCCGCCTGCGCCTCGGCGACGGTAAAGGCGCGCTCCTCGACCTCCATCTGCAGGTCGCGCGCCAGCCGCAGCACGGCCGCCCGGGTGATCCCGTGCAGGATCTCCTCGCCCAGATGCCGGGTGACGATCTTTCCGCCGGCGACGATATAGGCGTTGTTCGACGTTCCTTCGGTCACCTGCCCGTCCTCGACCATCCAGGCATCGTCGGCCCCGGCGGCCTTGGCCATCATCTTGCCCATCGAGGGATAGAGAAGCTGCACCGTCTTGATGTCGCGCCGGCCCCACCGCCGATCGGGGATCGACACGACCTTCCAGCCGGCCTCGGCCGCCGGATTGTCGGCCAGGCCCGGCTTGGCCTGGGTGAACAGCACCACCGTCTGCGGGGTATCGGCGTCCGGATAGGCGAAGTCGCGGTCGCCGGGATCGCCGCGCGTGACCTGCAGATAGACCAGCCCGTCGCCGATCCCGTTGCGGCGCACCAATTCGCGGTGGATCTCCAGAAGCTCCGCCTCGGTCATCGGCATCGTCATGTCCAGTTCGCCCAAGGACCGCGCCAGCCGGGCGGCATGTCCGGCAAAGTCGATCAGGCGGCCATCCAGAACGCTCGTCACCTCGTAGACGCCGTCGGCGAACAGGAACCCCCTGTCGAAAACCGAGATCCTCGCCTCGGCCTCGGGCAGGTATTCTCCGTTGACATAGACGGTGCGGCTCATGGCGGGTCCTCGACTGGGGCCGTCACCCCCACAGGTCGGGTTCGGGCGGATGCACGCCCATGGCGTCGTAGCGCAACGGGCAGGCCCGGTCTTCGGCCAGAAGCAGCGGCCCGTCAAGATCGGCCACCGCCGCGCCCTGGGCCACCAGAACCGCCGGCGCCATGGCCAGAGAGGACCCCACCATGCAGCCGACCATCACGCCGAACCCGGCCTGCCGGGCCGCCGCGCGCAGCGCCAGTGCCTCGGTCAGGCCGCCGGCCTTGTCCAGCTTGACATTGACCATGTCGTAGCGTCCGGCCAGCGCGGGCAGCGAGCCGCGGTCATGGCAGCTCTCGTCGGCGCAGACCGGCAGGGGCCGCGCCATCCCGGCCAGCGCCGCGTCATCGCCCGCCGGCAGGGGCTGTTCGACCAGCGCCACCCCGAGACGAACCAGATGCGGGGCAAGATCGGCATAGATCGCCGGGGTCCAGCCCTCGTTCGCATCGACGATCAGCCGCGCGCGCGGGGCGCCCTCGCGCACCGCTTCGAGGCGCGGCATGTCGTCGGGCGTGCCCAGCTTGACCTTCAGCAGGGCCCGGTCGGCGTGGCGCCGCGCCGCCGCTCGCATCCGCTCGGGCGCATCCAGCGACAGGGTAAAGGCCGTGGCGACCGGCGCCGGGGGCGGCAGACCCGCCAGATCCCAGACCCGCCGGCCGGTGCGCTTGGCCCGCCAGTCCCACAGCGCGCAATCCACCGCATTGCGCGCCGCCCCGGGCGGCAGGAGCGACGCCAGATCGCCCGGCGCAACATCGTCGGGCAGCGACGCGATCTGCCGCGCGACGCTGTCCAGGGTTTCGCCGTACCGGGAATAGGGCACGCATTCGCCGCGCCCGGTCGCCCCGTCGCGGGCGACGGTGACGGTCAGAACCCGCGCGGCATCCCGCGACCCGCGCGAGATGGTGAAGACCTCGGTCAGGCGAAAGCTGTCGCAGGCGATGTCGAGGCTCATGCGATCTCGGCCGGCGCGGCGGCGGCGGAGATCATGCGGGGGCGCAGGTCATTCGGCCGGCACCACCGCTTCCACCCGGCGGTTGGCCAGGCGGCCCGCCTCGGTGTCGTTGGGCGCGCGCGGCGCCAGGTAACCCACGCCCTGGGCCGCGACCCGGCCCGCATCCACCCCGTAATCGTGGATCAGCCGGTCGCGCACGGCCTCGGCCCGTTGCCGCGACAGGGCCAGGTTGGCCTGCAAACCGCCCTCCGCATCGGTGTGCCCGACCAGGGTGAGCCGCCGGTCCGGATCGCCGTCCAGATAGTCCGCCAGCGCGGCGAGCGATCCGAACGGGCCGGCGCCCAGACCTGCATCGCCGGTGCCGAAGCGAAGATCGTCCAGCGGCACCCGCCCCAGACGCTTCAGCCCGTCGCCGATGCCGGGGTCCGAAAGTGGCGCTTCCCGCGCGGGCGAAAGCCCCACCGATTTCGTCGAGGTCACGACCGATGCGGGATCGGCCGCTGCGGGGGCGATCCGCGTCACCTGCACATGCCCGGCCCCGGGCGAGCGGCTGACGACGAGCCCCACCAGCTCGCGCCCCGCGGGCCCCGAACGCGCGGCGGCGAGATAGCGGTAATCGCCCAGATCCACATGCATCTCGGGCTCGGGCAGCAGCCGCGTCCCGTAGCGGAAATCGAAGCCGCCGCAGGCCCGGTCGCGGCATTCGAACAGGATGGAAAAGCCCTGCTCCTCCAGTTGCCGGCGCAGGGGGGCGGCGATCTGCGCCGTGGTCAGGCCCGGAGAGTTCAGCCGCCAGGCCGCCTGTTCCAGCGCGCCCTCCGCCCGCTCTTGCGGGATAACCCCGTCCTGCCACGCCCCGACCGGGATGCCGTAGCTGTCCCGGGGCGCGGCGGTTTCGGCCGTCAGCTCGCCGCCCACCGGCATTTGCAGGCCGAAGGCCAGAGCCGCGGCGGGCGACAGGGACGCCAACAGCGCCAGTGCGGCAATCCGACGTCTCATGCTCCCGCAGGCCCCCTTTCGCCCCGATCCGTCACGCCCCGAAGACGCCGAATTATCCCGAAGGAAGTGATTCTGCGGCGTCCGCTTCACGGCAATCTAGCCTAAATGGAGTATTTTTGCGTCAGGACCAGGCCCGGGACGCTCCGCTCCGTGGCCGCCGGGTCACAATCCCGCGCTGCGATCGCGCGCCCCGGCGGCCGGGGCGGCGCGGTAGTGATAGCCGCCGGCCTCGTGGAATCCCAGCCCCGCATAAAGCGCGCGGGCCGGCGCATTCGCCCGCGTGACCGCCAGGGCCAGCCGGTCCGCGCCCTGCCGGGCCGCCCATCGCGCCGCGGCCAGCACCAGCCCCCGCCCGACCCCGCAGCGGCGCAGCTCGGCCCGCACCTCGACCGCATGCAGGACCGCCACCCCCTCCCGGATCGCAACGAAGGCCGTGCCGGCCGGTCGGTCGGCCCTGCGGCCGAGGATCGCCGCCTTCGGCCCCGGGGCGCGGGCCATGATCGCCTGACGCTCGGCGCCGATACCGCCCTCGCGCCAGATGTCGGACTGTATCCCTAGCGGCGGCCAGACGGCATGGCTTCCGCCCTCCGCATCCGGGCCGCCCGGCAGCGGAAGGCCGGCCGCATATATGACGACCGGATCGAACATTTCGTACCCCCGCGCCGCCAGAAGCGCATCCAGCGCGTCCTGGCCGGGACCGATCCGGAACAGCGGGGCCTGACCCATGGCGCGCATTCCCGCCTCGGCCTGCGCGACATCCGCCTCGGCCGCCGGCCGGTCGGCCGTGGCCGCCGAGACCCGGCTGCCGCCGCCGCGCCCCTCGCGCAATGTCCAGGGCCCGACCCGGTGCAGGCCGGCGGGCGGCCAGGTGGCATCGAGCGCCGGCCACAGCCCGCATGGCCCGCCACCGGTCATGCGCCGGTGCCGAACCGCTCCGCCAGCGCCGCCACCACCCGGTCGATCGCGGCCGCATCCGTCCCGCGCACCACCACGTTCACCCCATAGGCGCCGCCCTGCTGGAAGGGATAGGAGCCGATGGCCAGTTCGGGGTTGTCCCGCGCCAGATCGGCAAGCGGCCCGGCGATCTCGCCCTCGCCCCGGTCCAGGCGCAGGGTCTGGCTCAGCAGCGGCGCCCCCTGCGCCAGATCGGGCAGAACGGCGGCCACCATCGCCTCGAACACCGCAGGCACCCCGGCCATGACATGCACGTTCCCGAGCGTGAAACCGGGCGCGCCCGAGACCGGATTGTCGATCAGCACCGCGCCGTCGGGAATACGGGCCATGCGCAGCCGCGCCGCGTTCAGCTCCTGCCCCTGCCGGTCATAGCGCGCCTGCAGGATCGCCCGGGCGTCGTCGCGCACATCGATGCCGACCCCAAAGGCCGCGGCCACGCAATCGGCGGTGATGTCGTCATGGGTCGGCCCGATCCCGCCCGAGGTGAAGACATGGTCCCAGCGCGCCCGCAGATCGTTCAGCGCCCCGACGATCGCCGCCTGCCGGTCCGGCACGATCCGCACCTCGCTGAGGTCGATCCCCCGCGCCGTCAGCTCGCGCGCCAGGTAATGCATGTTGGAATCGCGCGTGCGGCCCGACAGGATCTCGTCCCCGATGACCAGCATGGCGGCAGTGGGGTTGGGCATGGCCGTGCTCCTTGCCTGGCTTCGCCTAGCGGTATAGGTCGCGCGCGATGCGCTTTCCAACCCCTCTCGTCCCCGGCACGCTTCTGCGCCGATACAAGCGGTTCCTGGCCGATATCCGGCTGGACACCGGAGATGTGGTGGTGGCCCACTGCCCCAATCCCGGGGCCATGACCGGGCTGGCCGAACCGGGATCGCGCGTCTGGCTGGAGCCGAACGACGATCCGCGCCGCAAGCTCGGCTATGGCTGGCGCCTGTCGGATCTGCCGGGCGGGCACATGGCGGGGATCGATACCGCGCTGCCGAACCGCCTGGTCGCCGAGGCGCTGGCCGAGCGGGCGATCCCGGCCCTCACCGGCTGTGGAAGCGTCCGCGCCGAAGTCCGCTACGGCACGCGCAGCCGGGTCGATTTCCTGCTGACGGAACCGGGCCGGCGGGATCTGTATCTGGAGGTGAAGAACGTGCATCTGCGCCGCGCCGGCGACTGGGCCGAGTTTCCCGATTGCGTCACCGCGCGCGGCGCGCGGCATCTCGAGGAACTGGCGCAGGTGGCGCGCGCCGGTCAGCGGGCGGTCCTGCTCTATGTCGTGCAGCGCACCGATTGCGCCCGGATGCGGCTGGCGGCCGATCTGGACCCCGCCTATGCCCGGGCGGCGGCCGATGCCGCCGCGGCCGGGGTCGCGTTCCTGTGCCACGGCACGACGATCGATCGCGGCGGCGTCGCCCTTGCCGGAGAACTGCCCGTTCTTCCCCCGACCGCCGCCGAACCTCTGGCACAAGGCGCCGACAGCGCCTAGGTTACAGTGACGTGAGCGTATGAGGCCGAATTTGGACGAGACCCATCGTGGACAGCTGACGAAGGACGGCATCCGTCTGCACGATCCGGCGGATTTCGCCGGGATGCACAGGGCCGGTGCCCTGGCGGCGCGCATCCTGGACGATATCGCGCCGCATGTCGAACCGGGCCAGACGACGGCGCATCTCGACGCGCTCATCACCCGATGGGTCGAAGAGGCCGGCGCGACCTCGGCCACGATCGGCTACAAGGGCTACGCCCATGCCAGCTGCATCTCGGTCAATCACGTGGTCTGTCACGGCATTCCGGGTTCCAAGGTGCTCAAGGACGGCGACATCCTGAACATCGACGTGACGGTGATCGTCGACGGATGGTTCGGCGATACCAGCCGGATGTATGTGGCCGGCAAGCTCAGCCGCAAGGCCGAGCGCCTGATCCAGGTCACGCATGATGCGCTGATGACCGGCATCGCGGCGGTCCGCCCCGGCAACACCTTCGGCGATGTCGGGCACGCCATCCAGACCTTCGTGGAATCGCACCGCATGTCGGTGGTCCGGGATTTCTGCGGTCACGGGCTGGGCCGCGTCTTCCATGCGCCGCCGAACGTCCTGCATTACGGCCGCCCCGGCACCGGCCCGCGGCTGGAAGAGGGGATGTTCTTCACCATCGAGCCGATGGTCAATCTCGGCCGCCCCGAGACCAAGGTGCTGGCCGATGACTGGACGGCCGTGACCCGCGACAAGTCGCTGTCGGCCCAGTTCGAGCATTCGGTCGGCGTGACGGCCGCGGGCTGCGAGATCTTCACGCTCTCGCCCGGCGGCCGCTTTCATCCCACCTGGACCTGACCGGCCCCGGCGCAGCGAAGTGGCCCGTCGGGCCGATGAGCGGGGGGACGGCGTGCCGGGTCAGGGGGCGCGCAGAACGGTGATCCAGGTTTCGCCGTAGCGGCGTTGGTCCAGCAGGGTCCAGCCCTGCGGCACTCCGGGCGGCGCGCCCTCTTCCCAGACCGCCAGCGCGCCCGGCGCCAGCCAGCCGCCCTGTCCCGCGGCCGCCAGCGCCCGCTCGCCCAGGCCCTTGCCATAGGGCGGATCCAGGAAGACCAGGTCGAATGGCTCCCCCTCCCAGGCGCCGGGACGCGTGGCGTCCCGCTTCAGCACCGTCGCGGCATCGCCCGCCCCGCAGCGGCGCAGGTTCTCATGCAGCAGCGACAGAGCCGTGCGGCCGCTATCGACGAAGACACAGGCCGCGGCGCCGCGCGACAGCGCCTCCAGCCCCAATGCCCCGCTGCCGGCGAACAGATCCAGCACCCGGGCCCCCGCGACCGGGTCGCCGGACGGGCCGTGACCGCCATGGGCCAGCAGATTGAAGATGCTTTCGCGCACCCGGTCGGCCGTGGGCCGCAGATGCGCCGCCCGGTCGCCCTTGCCCAAGCCGGCCAATCCGCGCCCCCGCCAGGCCCCGCCCACGATTCTCATTCCACCGGCCTCGCTCCATCGGCTTCATCGCGCCGGACCTGCCGCTCCGGTCTTGCATCCCGGGCCCTGCATCCCGGGCCTCGTTTCCTCGGGCCTCGTCCCGCCGGGCACGGCTCCCTCGGCCGCGCTCAGACCGCCCGCCACCGGGTTCAGGCCGCCAGAAGCGCCTTCAGGTCGGTGGCGGGGTCGGCCACGGACCGGGGGTCGGGGGACCGGCCCGCCTCGATCAGGCGCTTGCCCACCATATAGGCGCGGGGATCGTTCATCGCGTCCAGGGCCAGCAGCCGGTCGCCCGCGTAATACCAGTGGCTGGCCGATCCGGGCCGGTCCCCCGGCCGCACCACCACCCGGTCATGCCCCGTGCCCAGCCCCGCGATCTGCAGCTTCACGTCGAACTGGTCGGACCAGAACCAGGGCTTCGGGTCATACGGGGCATCGGCCCCCAGCATGTTCGCCGCAACCGCCTCGGCCTGGTCGATTGCGTTCTGCACGCTTTCCAGCCGCAGCATCGCGCCGCCCCGCGGGAAGACGGCGCAGTCCCCGGCGGCCCAGATCAGCGGGTCCGAGGTGCGGCCGCAGGCGTCGACGAGAATTCCGTTCTCCACCTCCAGCCCCGCCGCCCGCGCCAGCCCGGTCTCGGGCTCGATGCCGATGCCGACCACGGCCAGGTCGACGGGCAGCGCGGTTCCGTCGGCAAGCTTCGCCTCGGCCACGGCGCCGTCCGCGCCTTGCACCAGCCGCTCCAGCCCGACCCCCTCGCGGATATCGACGCCGTGGGCCCGGTGCAGCGCGCGGAAGTAATCGGCGGTCTCGGGCGATGCGACACGGCCCAGGATTCGCTCGCCGGCCTCGACCAGGGTGACGCGCAGCCCCAGCTTGGCCGCCACCGCCGCGGCCTCGAGCCCGATATAGCCGCCGCCGACGATCAGTGCCCGGCGTCCGGGAACGAAGGCCGGCGCCATGCCGTCCACGTCGCGCAGCGTGCGCACCTCGAACACGCCCGGAAGCGCACCCCCCGCCGCTTCGGGCAGCCGGCGGGGCCGCGACCCCGTCGTCAGGGCAAGCTGGCCGTAGGGGATCCTGTCGCCGTCGGCCAGCACCACCTCGCGCGCCTCGCGGTCGATCGAGGCGGCGGCCCGACCCAGGCGCAGATCGATGCCGCGCTCGGCATAAAAGCCGGCGGGCCGCAGATACAGCCGGTCCTGCGCCATCTCGCCCAGAAGATATGCCTTCGACAGCGGCGGGCGCTGATAGGGGGGAACCTCCTCGCCGCAGATCAACGTGACGGCGCCGTCGAAGCCCAGGGCCCGCAGCTTCGCCACCAGCGAGGATCCGGCCTGTCCGCCGCCCACGACCACGATATCTTTCATCCCCGACCCCCGGCTGGCCTGCATCGCCGCAGACCCTATAACGTGCCCGGACCCGATGTCACTTGCCGAAGGAGCGGACCCCGAATGACGATCGACGCGGAACAGACACTGCCCGACGCGACCCTGCTTGCGATGGGACCGGAGGGGCCCGAACCGGTCCGGCTGTCCGACCGGCTGCGGAGCCGCAAGGTGGTGCTGTTCGGGCTGCCCGGCGCCTATACCGGCACCTGCACCACGGCCCATATGCCCAGCTTCATCCGCACCCGCGACGGGTTCGCCGCCAAGGGCGTGGACGAGATCATCTGCATCTCGGTCAACGATCCGTTCGTCCTGGCGGCCTGGGGACGGGAAACCGGGGCCGATGCGGCCGGGATCACGCTGCTGGCGGATGCCGAGGGCGCCTTTACCCGCGCCATCGGAATGGAATTCTCGGCCCCCGCACGCGGCCTGATCGGCCGGGCCAAACGCTTCGCCATGGTCGTCGAGGACGGGCGCGTGCGCAGCCTGCATACCGAGGCGGGTCCGGGCATATGCGAAGCCACCGGCGGCGAGGCGCTGCTCGCCACGCTCTGAGGCGCCGCCTCAGCCGGACGCGGCGGCGGCGGCCAGCTTGTCCATCCGCCGCGCCAGCGCGACGTCCCGTTCGGTCAGGCCGCCCGCATCGTGGGTGGACAACGTGACCCGGACCTCGCGCCAGGAATTGGCCCAGTCGGGGTGATGGTTCAGCTTCTCGGCCCAGATCGCGACCTGGGTCATCCAGCCGAAGGCCTGGACGAAGCCGCCGAAGACGAAGGTCTTCGACATCGACGCGCGGTCGGCGGCCAGGGTCCAGCCGGTCTCCAGCAGCGGCGCCACAGCCTCGTCGATCTGCGCATCCTCCAGCCGGTCGGGTGTCATTCGCGGTTCTCCCTTCGGAACGGGCCATAGGCGGTCAGCACCTCGATCTCCTGATCGGTCGCGGCGCGCTCGGCCTCCAGATACTGCGCCACCGCGCGCCGGAAATCGGGATCGGCGATCCAGTGCAGAGAATGCGTAGGCACCGGCAGGTAGCCGCGGGCAAGCTTGTGTTCGCCCTGCGCCCCGGCCTCGACCCGGGTCAGCCCATGGGCCAGCGCATGGTCCATCGCCTGATAATAGCACAATTCGAAATGCAGGAACGGGTGATCCTCGACGCAGCCCCAGTAGCGCCCGTACAGGGTGTCGCGCCCGACGAAGTTCAACGCCCCCGCCACCGGCCGGCCGCCATCCATCGCCAGGACCAGCAGCACGTCGTCGCGCATCGTCTGGTGCACCAGGTCGAAGAAGGCCCGCGTCAGATAGGGCTGCCCCCATTTCCGGGCGCCCGTATCCTGATAGAACCGCCAGAACGCGTCCCAGTGCCAGGGCTCAAGCGCATCGCCGGTCAGCCGCACGATGCCGCCGCCGAAGGCCTGCGCCGCCTGCCGCTCCTTCCGCAGCGCCTTGCGCTTGCGCGAACTGAGCGAGGCGAGAAAGCCGTCGAAATCGCCGTAGTCGCGGTCGAGCCAGTGGTATTGCTGCGTGGTGCGGCGCAGAAGGCCCATCGCCTCGCCCGCCAGCGCCTCGGCCTCGGTGCAGAAGGTGACGTGCAGCGACGACAGGGCATTGTCCGCCGCCAGCCGCACCCCCGCCTGCACCAGCGCATCCGCGCCCGTCGCGCCGTGGCCGTCGCGCGTCAGGAACCGCCGCCCCGTGGCCGGGGTGAAGGGCACGGCGATCTGCAACTTCGGAAAGTAGCGCCCGCCCGCGCGTTCGTAGGCATGGGCCCAGGAATGGTCGAAGATGTATTCGCCCTGGCTGTGCCCCTTCGCGTAGAGGGGCGCGCAGGCCACGGCCCGGCCGCCGTTCCGCGCCACCAGATGCCGCGGCTGCCAGCCGGTGCCGGATCCGACCGAACCGCTGGCTTCCAGCGCATGAAGGAACCGGTGGGTGGTGAACGGGTCGCGCGGCCGGCCGCCATCGGCGGTTTCGGGACAGGCGCAGGCATCCCACTCGGCGGCGTCCACCTGATCCAGAGAGGTCAGGACCTCGACCTCGATCTGCGTTGCGGTCATCTGCTCATGCCTCGGCTGCGGGAAACAGGCTGCTACTTGGCCCCGGCCGCAGCGCCGTCAAGCGACGGGAAAGGCAGGCAGATACCGCTCGAACGTGATCGTGTGCGCCACCGACCGCGCCGCGGCCTCTTCCGCCGGGCTGCGGATCGTCCAGCACAGGATACCGGCGCCGGCCCGTTTCAGCTCGGCGATTCGCGCGTCGTTCAGGCGCTTGTGAAAGTGACTGACGAAGCTGGCGCCGACCCGGTCGTAATCGGCGATCTCCGCCAGATGCGCCCGGCGCGCATCGTCGATCCGCCAATCGTCCGAGGCGAAATCGCAGGTGGTCAGCCCGCGCGGCAGGTCGGGCGCCAGCCGCGCCATCTCGGCCACCGAATGGGGGTTGAAGGACATCACCGCCAGCGGGCCGCGATAGCCGGTCGCGGCCCGGGCCACCGCGGCTTCGAGCGGGCCGATATCGGGGCCGAGGCCTCCGTCCTGGTCCTTGATCTCGATCAGCACCGGGACCGCGCCGTCGACCAGCGCGAGCACCGCCTCCAGACAGGGGATCCGGTCGTCGCTGCCGGTCAGATGCAGCCCCTCGAGCGCGGCCATGGTCCGGTCGCGGACCGGGCCGGTTTCGGCGGTCAGCCGGTCCAGCCCGCCGTCGTGAAAGACCGCCGCGCGCCCGTCGCTGGTCAATTGGACATCGATCTCGATCCCGTAGCCGGCCTCCAACGCCGCGCGCACCGCCGACGGACCGTTCTCGGGGCGGCCGGCCGAGGCGTCGTGCAGCGCCCGATGGGCCAGCGGCACCGACAGGAAAGCCGGGTCCAGCGCCGTCATCGGATCTGGAAGATGCCTTCGATCTCGACCGCGACGCCCAGGGGCAGCGACGCGGCCGACACCGCCGACCGCGCATGGCGCCCGGCATCGCCCAGCACCTCGACAAGGAAATCGGACGCCCCGTTGATGACCTTGGGCTGGTCGGTGAAATCGGCGGTCGAGTTGACGAAGCCGGTCAGCTTGACCACCCGCACCAGCCGGTCCAGATCGCCGTCGCAGGCGGCGCGAACCTGCGCCAGAAGGCTGAGCGCGCAGGCGCGCGCGGCATCGGCCCCCTGTTCGACCGAAAGATCGGCCCCCAGCTTGCCGCAGATCAGCGCGCCGTCGCGGGCCGAGATCTGGCCCGAGACATGCAGCACGTCGCCCAGCCTGACCGAGGGGACGTAATTCGCCGCGGGGGCCGGCGCATCGGGGAGAGAGGCGCCCAGTTCTGCCAGCCGGGACTCGATCTTGCCGCTCATGTGGTTTCCTTCCGGTTACGGGTCGCGCGCAGGCTATCCCGCCGCGCCCGGAACCGGAAGGGCGGGCCGTCAGCTTTCGCGGAAAGCCCGGGTGAAGTAGGTCGCCAGCGGCTTGACCAGATAGGCCATCGGCGTGTGATCACCGGTACGGATGAACGCCTCGACCGGCATCCCCGGCACCAGGGCCAGGTCCTGGGGCAGCTTTTCCAGTTCGCCGGCGCGCAGCCGGATCTCGGCCCGGTAGAAGCTGGCCTGCGATCGCTGGTCGACGAAAGCGTCGGCGGAAACCTGGATCACCTCGCCAAACAGCTCCGGCGTGGTGCGCGCATCGAAAGCGGAGAACCGCAGCACCACCTCCTGCCCCACATAGACCTGGTCGATGTTGATCGGCTGGATCTTGGTGGCGATGACCAGCGGCCGGTCCTGCGGCACGATATACAGCACCGGATCGGCGGGTTTGACCACCGCGCGTTCGGCAAAGACCTGAAGGTTGTAGACCACCCCCGACACCGGCGCCGTGATGTTCAGCCGGCTCAGCCGCTCTTTCAGCGAGGCGCGCTTTTCCAGCAGTTCCAGTTCGCGGTATTGCAGGTCCCGCGACTGGGTGATCGCCTCTTCCCGCCGGGCGGTGCCGAGCTTGAGGATCTCGATCTCGATCTCCGAGATCCGCTCCTGCGCTTCGGCGGCGCTGGCGGTCAATTCGCCCACGCTGCCCTGAAGCCGCGCCTGTTCGCGCTGAAGGGCCAGCACCCGGCTTGCCTGGGCCAGGCCCCGGTCCAGCAGCGACTGCTGGTCGGTCAGCTCTTGTTGCAGCAGATCGAGCTGCGCCTCCAGCGCCTCGCGCTGCGCCCCGATCCCGTCGATCTGGCTGCCGATCTGCACGCGGCGCTGCTGCAATGTCTCGATGGCCTTGTCGCGCGATTCGTTTCGCGCGTCGAACAGGCGGACCTGCCCGTCCATCAGGTCGCGGATGTCGGGCCGCTGTTCGGCCTCCTTGCGCAGCTCCTCGGGAAACCGGATCTCGTCCGCTTCGTCGCGCTCCGCTTCCAGCCGGCCTCGGCGGGCCATGATCTCGAACAACTGGCCCTCGACCGTGTTCAGTTCGGATCGCAGCAGCGTCGGGTCCAGTTCGATCAGGACCTGGCCCGCCTCGACCTGATCGCCCTCGTTCACGCGGATCTTCTCGACCACGCCGCCATCGGGGTGCTGCACCACCTGGCGGTTGCGCTCCACCTCGATCTGCCCGGCGGCCACGACGGCCCCCGACAGTTCGGTGGCGACGCTCCAGGTGCCGAATCCCCCGACCAGCAGGATCAGAGCGGCCATGCCCAGCCCCACATGCCAACGCGCGTTCCAGCCGCGCCCCTTGCCGCCGCTCATGTCACACTCCCTCCTTTACCGACCCGGCCGACGATTTCGGTGTGGTTCGACACCATCTCTCGCAGAACCTCGTCCCGCGGGCCGAAGGCGCGGCGCATGCCGCTTTCAAGCATCAGCAGCTTGTTACATTCCTGAATCGCCGCCGGCCGATGCGCCATGATGAGGACCGACCGCCCCTCGTCCCGCATCTGCCGGATGGCCGAGTTCAACGCCTCGGACCCCTCGTTGTCGAGGTTCGAGTTCGGCTCGTCCAGGACCAGCAGCACCGGGTCGCCGAACATCGCCCGGGCCAGGCCGACCCGCTGGATCTGGCCGCCCGACAGCCGCCCGATCGACGGGCCGATCCGCGTGTCGTAGCCATCGGGCAGGCGCAGGATCATCTCGTGCGCATCCGCCTTCTGCGCGGCGCGGACGATATCCTCGTCGCGGGCATCCTTGCGCAGGCGGGCGATGTTCTCGGCGATGGTGCCGTCGAAGACCTGCACCCGCTGCGGCAGATAGCCGATATGCATCCCCAGGACGTCGGGCTCGTACTGTTCCAGCGCGGCCCCGTCGAGGCGGATCTTGCCCCCGGCCGGCCGCCAGGCGCCGACGATCGCCCGGGCCAGCGTGGACTTTCCGGCGCCCGAGGCGCCGATCACGCCCACCGCATCGCCGGGCAGCACCTCGAACGACACCATGCGCAGCGTGGCCTGCTGTTCGCCCGGCGGGATCACCGTCGCCTGGGTCACGGTCAGCCGCGCGCGCGGGCGCGGCAGCGCCGTGCGCACCGGATCCTCGGCCACCTGGCTGAGCAGTTCGGACAGGTTGCGCCATCCCTCGCCCGCGCGCTGGACCAGTTGCCACTGGCCGAGCGCCAGTTCGACGGGCGCCAGGGCCCGACCCAGAAGGATCGACGCGGCGATCATCGCGCCGGGCGTCACCTTGCCGTCCAGCACCAGCAACGCGCCGAGCGCCAGCATGGCCGATTGCAGGAACAGCCGGAACGTCTTCGACGTGGCGGTCAGGCTGCCGCCGCGGTCGCTGGCGGCGATGGTCTGGCGCAGCGCCTCGCCCCGCAGCTCCTGCCAGCGGGCGAAGGTTGCGTCCTGCATCCCCAGAGAGCGCACCATCTCGGCCTCGACCCGGATCTGTTCGGCCATCCGCTCGGCCCGGATGGTCGAGACGTTGGCCTGCTGCACCGGCTGACTGGTCGTGACCTGGTTCAGGATCGCCACGCCGATCAGGATGCCGCCGCCGATCACCGCCAGGATGCCCAGCCATGGGTGGAACAGCGCGATGCCGATCAGGAAGATGGGTGTCCAGGGCAGGTCGAACAGCGCCGTCAGCACCGGCGAGGACAGCAGACGCTGCACCGCCTCCAGATCGCGGAGGTTGTTCTGCACCTCGCTGCGCCCCGATGTCAGCGCCGCCTTGCGCACCATCGCCGAGAAGACGCGCCGATCCAGCCGTTCCTGGAATCGCGCGCCGATCCGGGCCAGCACCCGACCCCGCACGAAGTCCAGAACGCCCATGATCAGGAACAGGAACGCCATCAGCAGGAACAGCGCCAGAAGCGTCTCTTCCGACCGGCTTCCCAGAACGCGGTCATAGACCTGGAGCATGAACAGCGGGCCGGTCAGCATCAGCAGGTTCACGAACAAGCTGAAGATGCCCACCGCCCAGAACAGGCCGCGGCTTTCGGCCCGCACCTTGCGGAGCTCGGCCCGGCCCTCTCGGATATCCATCTGCTTCATGATGTGACGTTCGCCCCTTTTCGGCCGCCCCCGGTCCCGGAGTGTTGCCGGCCCATCTGTCGCGCCCTATCCTGCCGGAAGTTACCGGCACGGTCTTTCGCAAGGATTACATTGGTCCCGGGAAAGGCGCGGAGTTTAGATCCAAACCTGTCGAATCCGAGGTGTTTTTGCATTCCCATCGCCTTATTGTCGCAGCGGCCATCGCCTTGCTGTCAGTGGCCGCCTGCACGCCCGCAGCGCTCCCCCCAGAATCCGCCGACCCCTACGAGGTGCAGAATCGCGCCGTCTTCGATGCTAACAGAGACATCGACAGCGCCGCCGGACTTTCGGGAGGTTCGGGCGGCGGCGTCCCCGTTGCCGTCACCCGTACCGTTGCGAATCTGGCGGGTAACCTCGAGATTCCGGGCATCGTCGTCAACGACCTGCTGCAGGGGGCCGGCGAAAATGCGCTGCACAACACCTTCCGCTTCATTCTGAACACCACCCTCGGCGTCGGCGGTCTGTTCGATCCGGCCCTGTCCTTCGGGCTGGAGGCGCGTGACAACGACTTCGGCAAGACCTTGCATGTCTGGGGCGTGAGCCAGGGGAATTACCTTGTGCTGCCGGTGCTTGGCCCGTCGACGGAGCGGGATCTGGCGGGAAAGGTGGTGGATGCGGCGCTCAACCCGCTCGGCTTCTGGCTGCCGCGGGACGAGATGATGTGGGCGCGCGGGCTGAAAGTCGCCGATCTCGTCGGCTCGCGCCTCCGTTACTCGGACGCGATCGATTCTGTGATCTACGACAGCGCCGATCCCTATGCGCAGGCCCGGTCGGTCTACCTGCAGAACCGGAACTTCGAGCTGACTGGCGGCACCGCCGAGGAGACGTATATTGACCCCTATGAGGTTCTCGATGCCCAGTGACCTGACCCGCCGCCGGATGATCGCCGGCATGGGCGCAGCCATGGCGGTGGCCATCCTGCCGCGCGGGGCCGCCGCGCTGAACACGCAGGAGGCGAGCGGGCTGATCTCTTCGCTGGTGGGCGAGATCAACACGGTGATAAATTCCGGCAAGTCGGAAGGCGCGATGTACGCGGATTTCGAACGGATCTTCGTGCGCTACGCCGATGTGGCCACCATCGCGCGTTTCGTACTCGGCCCCACCGCCCGCAGCCTGAACTCGGCGCAGTTCGCATCCTATCAGCGGGCGTTCCAGGGTTACATCGCGCGCAAATACGGCCGGCGGTTCCGCGAATTCATCGGCGGCAGGATCACGGTGCGCGGCGCGCAGCCCGTCAAGGGCAACTACCTCGTCACCGGCACCGCCGATCTGCGCGGGGAACAGCCCTTCGACGTGTCGTTCCTCGTATCGGATCGCAGCGGCAGGACCCTGTTCGTCGACATGATGATCGAGGGGGTGAGCCTGCTGAAATCCGAGGCGGTGGAGGTGCGCGCGATGCTGGACCGGGCCGGCGGATCGGTCGACCGGCTGACGGCAGCCCTCGGCAAGGCCGGATGATCCGGGCGCGCGCCTGCACGGTCGCCGTGCTGATGCTGGCCGCGGCGCCGGCGGCGGCGCAGGGCCGCTTCGACGGGCTGTGGCGCGGCTCGCCGACCACCGATTGCACCCGCACCGGCCGCGATGGCGGCGCCCTCAAGATCGAGGACGACGTGTTCTACGGCGTCGACGCGCAATGCGTCATGTCGCGGCCCGTCGATGTCCGCGACATGGACGCCGCGCTGTACGACATGCAGTGCGAGGGCAGCGGCGGCGACTGGTCCGAGCGCGCGCTGTTCATGCGGGCCGCCGATGGCGGGCTGATCATGCTGTGGAACGGCTTCGCCTTCAAATACGATGCCTGTCCCGCCGATCCGGTCGCGGGCACCGTCACCCGATCAGACGATGTGGGCGTGACCGGGGACTGATCCCGGCCACGCGCACCACCCTGTTCAGTTCCCGCCCAGAAGACCGTTCAGCACCTCGATGATGATGCGCTCGGCCGCGTTGCCGGGATTCTCGCGCCGGGGGGCCTGGCGTTGCGGGGCCGGCTGCTCGGCCTCGCGGCTGTCGGCGACCGCCGCGCCGGGATCGCCCTGCAATTCGGGCGACGGCCCGATGGGCGGATCCATCGGCAGCGGCCGCGGCGGCAGCCCTTCATGGACGCGCACCATCGTCTCGCGCCAGATCGCCGCCGGAAGGCCGCCGCCGGTGACGCCCGTCAGCGGCGTGTTGTCGTCATAGCCCATCCAGACACCGGCCACGTAATCGGCCGTGAAACCCAGGAACCAGGCGTCGCGCGCCGCCTGGGTGGTGCCGGTCTTGCCCGCGGCCTCGCGGTCGGGCAGCCGCGCCCGGGTGCCGGTGCCGCCGTCGATGACCTGGCTCATCATGTAGACGAGCTGCCGCGCCGCCTCGGTCGAGATCACCCGCTCGCCCAGGCCGCCCTCCTGCCCCATCAGGGGCGCCTCGTCGCCCTGCAGCCGCAGATCGATCAGCCCGTATGGCGCGACCGCCGTTCCGCCGTTCAGGATGCCGGCATAGGCGCCCGTCATCTCCAGCAGCGTCGATTCCGACGCGCCGAGCGCCAGCGCCGGACCCCTGGCCAGATCGCTGACGATGCCGAACCCCTCGGCCACGCGCCGCACATTGTCGCGGCCCACGGTCTCGCTGATCTTCACCGCCGGGATGTTCAGCGAGTATTTCAGCGCATCGGCGAACGTCACGGGACCGCGGAACTTGTTGTCGTAATTGCTGGGCGACCACGGGCCCGAGCCGGGAATGTCGATGGTGATCGGCTCGTCGATCACCCGGTCCATGGGCGAATATCCCAGTTCCAGCGCCGTCGCGTAGACGAAGGGCTTGAAGGCCGATCCGGTCTGCCGCCGCGCCATGACCGCCCGGTTGAACTGCCCGGCGACGCCCTTGAACTTGCGCCCGCCCACCATCGCGCGAACAGCCCCGTCGGACGACATGACGACGATCGCCGCCTGGGCCTTCGACTCGTCGCTGACCCGGTCCTCGAACACGGCGCGCAGCGCCGATTCCGCCGCCCGCTGAATCCGCTGGTCGAAGGTCGTGCGCATGATCACGTCTTCGGTCGTGTCGCCGGCCACGAAATCCGGCGCCGTCTCCATGACCCAGTCGGCGAAATAGCCGCCGGCGCGGGCCTCGGCCGCCTCGGACAGGGTGGCGGGGTTGGCGCGGGCGGCATCGGCCTGCGCCTGCGTCAGGTAGCCCTGGTTTTCCATCAGCCCCAGCACCACCTGCGCCCGGTCCTGACTGCGTTCCAGATCGTTGGTGGGGGCATAGCGGGTCGGCGCCACCAGAAGCCCGGCCAGCATCGCCGCTTCCGCCGGATCGAGGTCGCGCGCCGACTTGCCGAAATACCGCTGCGACGCCGCCTCGAACCCGCGGGCTCCGGCCCCCAGGAACGCGCGGTTCATGTAGATCGTCAGGATGTCGTCCTTCGAGTAACGCGCCTCCATCGCCATGGCGTAGACGGCTTCCTTGATCTTCCGCCACAGGGTCGTCTCGCGACAATCGGCCTCGTACTCGGTCTCGTTCTTCCACTTCTCGGGGTCGTAGGGCACGCCCAGGCAGATCAGCTTGGCGGTCTGCTGAGTGATGGTCGACCCGCCATTGCCCGATAGCGGCCCGCGCCCTTCGCGCAGGTTGATGCGGATCGCCGATGCGATCCCCTGCGGATCGACCCCGAGATGCGTGTAGAAGCGCCTGTCCTCGGTCGCGACGATGGCGTTCTTGAGGTTCGGCGACACGTCGCTGGCACGAATCCGGCCGCCGAACTGCTCGCCCCGCCAGGCGAAGACCTCGCTGTCGCGGTCCAGCAGCGTCACCGATCCGCGGGCGCGCCCGTCCAGCAGCGCCTCGACCGGGGGCAGCGTCGTATAGACATAGAGCACGGCCGCCCCGACCAGCAGGCCGACGACGACCGCCCCCCGCCATGCCAGGCGCCACAGCAACCGGAGCGCCAGCCTGAACGGCCACAGCAGCAGGCCGACCAGCCCGCGCGGCCGCCGGGGCGCCGCCCTGCGCCGGTTGGCCTTCTTCCCCTGTTTCGGCGGGCGCCGGTCGCCGCCGCCAGTGCCGGGCCGCCGCTCGGCCACCAGGGGCTTTCTTCTACCGGTTCTCGACATCGCCGGCCTCTCCGATGACTGCTCTCGCCCGCGAACTTACAGAGGCGGGGCCGGAATGTGGATATGTCGGGCCGGGCCGGGCTTCACATTTTTCCTTCGCCCACAAATTGGGCAGCCGGATCCGATTGTGCAAAAATTGTGCAGGTCGGGCGGTTTCCGTGGCCGAAGCGACCCCCGCCAGCCTTGAGTTGCCGCCGCGACCGCGCCCCTGCTGCGGATGGGCGCCACGACCCGGACGCCCGGCAGCGGAAGGGAACAGTCGTGAAACTCATCATCGCAACGATCAAGCCGTTCAAGCTCGAGGAGGTGCGCGAGGCGCTCACCGCCATCGGCGTGCGCGGCATGATGGTGACCGAGATCAAGGGCTTCGGTTCGCAATCCGGCCATACCGAGATCTACCGCGGCGCGGAATACGCGGTCAATTTCGTGCCGAAGGTGAAGCTTGAGATCGTGGTGCCCCCGGCCATGGCCGAGCAGGTGATCGACACGATCGCCGCGACCGCCCGCACCGGCAAGATCGGGGATGGAAAGATCTTCTCCCTCGACGTCGAAGGCGCGCTCCGCGTGCGGACGGGCGAGATCAACGACGCGGCGCTGTGATGCGGCGGCGACGGTTCCAAACGTTCCTGAAAGGTAGCACTGACATGACTTCGAAGTTCTGGACCGCCCTTGCGGCCGGCGCCGCACTGGCCGCGCCGGGAATCGCCTTCGCGCAGGAGGCTGCGGTCGACATGACCCCGCCCAACGGCGAGATCGGCTATATCTTCAACACCTTCATGTTCCTGATCGCCGGCTTCCTGGTGATGTGGATGGCCGCCGGCTTCACCATGCTGGAGGCGGGGCTCGTCCGTCAGAAGAACGTGACGATGCAGCTGATGAAGAACGTCTCGCTCTTCTCCCTCGCGGGGGTGATGTATTACCTGATCGGCTACAACCTGATGTATCCCGGCGACGGCTGGACCGTGCCGAACTGGCTGGGCGCCTTCGCCATCGCCTCGCTCGAACCGGTGGGCCTGGCCGGAACCGAGACCGATCTGACCTATGCCAGCACCGGGTCGGATTTCTACTTCCAGCTCATGTTCGCGGCCACCACGGCGTCGATCGTATCGGGCGCGCTGGCCGAACGGATCAAGCTGTGGCCGTTCCTGATCTTCACCGTGCTGCTGACCGGCCTGATCTATCCGATCCAGGCAAGCTGGAAATGGGGCGGCGGGTATCTGGACAGCGAACTGGGCTTCCTCGACTTCGCCGGTTCGACCGTTGTTCACTCCGCCGGTGGATGGGCCGCGCTGGCCGGGGCGCTGGTTCTGGGGCCGCGTCTGGGCAAGTATCGCGACGGCGGGATCTTCCCGATGCCGGGCTCGAACCTGCCGCTGGCCACCCTGGGCACCTTCATCCTGTGGCTGGGCTGGTTCGGCTTCAACGGCGGATCGCAGCTCTACATGGATACGGCCGCGAACGTCGCCGATATCAGCCGCATCTTCGCCAATACCAATGCAGCGGCGGCCGGCGGCGTGCTGGTCACGCTGGTCCTGACGCAGCTGCTGTACCGCAAGCCCGACCTGACCATGGTGCTGAACGGCGCCCTCGGCGGGCTGGTATCGATCACGGCCGAGCCGCTGACCCCGTCGCTCGGGGCGGCGACGCTGATCGGCGGCATGGGCGGTGCCCTGGTGGTCTTCGCGGTGCCGTTCCTGGACAAGCTGAAGATAGACGACGTAGTCGGTGCCATTCCGGTGCACCTGGTCTGCGGCATCTGGGGGACGCTGGCGGTGGTGCTGACCAATTCCGACGCCACGCTCATGGGCCAGCTTCTGTCGATCGTCATCGTCGGCGCGTTCGTCTTCACCGTCAGCCTGGTCAGCTGGATGGTGCTGAAGGCGGTCATGGGCATCCGCGTCAGCGAAGAGGACGAGGTCACGGGGCTCGATGTGGCCGAGCTGGGCATGGAAGCCTATCCCGAATTCTCGCAGGTCTGACACCGCCCGAGCAGACGACGAAGGGGCGCCCCGTCGGGCGCCCCTTTTTCCATGGGCCAAGGTCGGGATCGGCGCCGGATCAGGAGATCGAGCTGCCGACGCCCTTTTCCTTGGCGTCCTTGCGCGCGGTATCGGCGACGTTCTCGACCGCGTCGCGCGCCTTGTCGCGCACGTCCCCGGCCGCGTGCCGCACGTCTTCCTTGACGGTGTCGGCAAGATCGCGGGCCTGGGCCTTGGCTTCGTCGGCGGTGTCGCGGGCCACCTCGGCCAGGCGCGAGCGCTCTTCCTCATAGACGCGCTGCGCCTCGGTGAAGAGTTGATCGCGATAGGAGCCGAACGCCTCGTCCTCGCGCCGGGTGCTGGGCAATGCACCGCCGATGGCCGCGCCGATCGCCACGGCCAGCGCCCCGACGACCAGCGGCTGCTCGTCGTAGAAATCGCCGGTCCGCCGGCGCCCTTCGCGGGCGTAGTACTCGGCCTTGACCTGCGCCTCATAGGCGCGGCTGCGGGCAGCGATCACCCGGCGGCGCGCCTCTTCGGACATGCCCGAGGTCCCGTCCGAGATCCGGTCGCGCAGTTGCCGCGCGGATGCGCCGGCCTGGGCCAGGTAGCCGCGCCCCTGCGCCTTGGCCGAGGCGTATCGGCGCCCGGCGCTGTCGGACGCGCCGCGGCCCATGGACCGCAGGTGATCGGCGTGATCGCGTGCCGAATCGCGCATCCCCGACATCCGTTCGCCAGCGGAATCCCACGGCGAGGACTCGTCGGAGGTCGAGCCCGACGGAACCGGCCCGCGCGGCGCGGGGTCGATTGGATGGGTGCCGTACTCGGTACGACGGCCGGTCTCCGGATGGACGACGCCATAGGCCGGGTAATCGCTGTCATGGCCCATGCGGTGGTAGCCCTCAGGGCCGTCGGCGCCGCCGCTCCGGTCGCGCGTCACGCTGACGGCGAGCCATGCCAGGCCGAGCCCGGTCAATGCGATGGCGGCCGGATGCCGCTGGACGACGCGCGCGGCGGACCCGGCCAGGTCCGAGCCATGGCCGCCGACGGTCTCCATGACGTCGCGCATCAACCCGTCCGGCGACAGCCGCTCCTGCAGATGGCGCATCGTGGTGTTGAGGTCCGAGCGCTCCATCTCGATCTCGCGCTCGATCTCCTCGGGGCTTCTGACGTTGTCACTTGGCATTGTCCGCTCCTTTGACGGCCGCCGCGTCCTTGCGGACATGGTCGGCAATTCGATTGGGCGCGAGCGTGATGGCCTTGAGCTGGTTCATCCCGACGCGCAGCATGATGAAGGCGATGACCAGGTAGGTCACGCCGACGATGAGGGCCCCCCAACCCGCGGGGATGCCCGCGCGTTCCAGTCCCGCCACAATGGCCGCGCTGAGCACGTTCAGCGCCACGAGCACCACCACGACCGCGCCGACGATCATCCCCGCCGCGGTGGCGGCCCGGGTCACGCTCTGGTTCAGTTCGGCCCGCGCAAGGTCGATCTCCTTGCGGATCAGCGAACTGACATGGGTCAGCGCATCGCTGAGCAGGGCGCCGGTGCTTTTCTGGGCCTCGGGCCGGTAGGGCTCGTTCCGGTGATCAATATCCGCCATTTTCGCCTCCTCAAACCGTGGACGAACCCGGGGACCGGGTCGAAGAGGGATCCGCCTTCGGCGTGCTGGCCCCGGTGGAACCGGTCGCGGCGCCGCTACGGCTGGTGCCGGTCGTCCCGGTGCTGCCGGTGCTGCCGGTGGAACCGGTCGTCCCGCTCGTGCCGGCCGTCCCGCTCGTGCCGGTGGACCCGCTCGTGCCGCTCGTGCCGGTTGTCCCGCTCGTGCCGGTACTGCCGGCCGTCCCGGCGGTGCCGGTGCTGTCTGTGGTTCCGGGGCTCGTGGCTCCCGCGGTGCCGGTCGCGGCGCCCGGAGTGCCGGCCGCACGGCTGCCGGCGGGGGTCGATCCGCCGCCGCCGCTATACCCGCCTGCCGTCGATCCGGTCGTGGCCGCACCGGCCACCGGGTCGTCGTAGCGGCGCATCGGAAGCTGCGCGGTGCCGCCCTGCGGCCCGTGATCATGCTCGGCGCTGGCCTTGAGGAAACGGCTTGCGGCGAAGCCCAGCATCGCCGCGCCGCCGAGGAAAATCAGCGGGTTGCGCCGCGCGAAACGCGACAGCTCCTGGCCCAGCTCGGCCACGTCGTGGGACCGCAGCGCATCGGCGCTGTCCGCCAGGCTTTCGGCCATGTAGCCCACCAGCCGTTCCTGCGGCGAGCCTTCGCTCAGGTCGCTGGAGGCCTTGCGCAGGGCGTCGGCGACCTTGTTGGTCTCGTCGGCGGCGTAATCCTTCGACCGCTCGCCGTAATCGTGGGCCTGCCGCCGGGCCGCCTCGGCCCATTCCTGGGCCTTGTCGCGGGCAGCATCAGCCATCTCGGCGGCGCTGGTCTTCACGTCTTCCGAGGCCCGACGGGCCTGTTCGTTCAGCGACGGGTCGTTAAACCCCTTGTTTTCATCGGCCATGATGATCTCCTCGAACTGCATCCGCGGCCCCTGGAGAAACGTCAGGTGCTAGCCGCCTTCGGTCATGCAACACCGGAGATGGCCTTTCGGGTTCCCTCTGGGCCGAAAATGCCGCAGAATCGGTTGCTGGAGGCCTGTCGCGGGCGGTCCCGAGGGCGCCGGGTGGGCTAGACCAGAACGTCCATCGGCTGCTGGCACCCGACCCCGAAAACGCGCTTGTAGCGTTCGACCTCGTCCGCCGGGCCCATCGCCTTGTTCGGGTTGTCGGAGAGCTTCACCGTGGGCCGGCCTTCGGCGCTGACGGCCTTGCATACGAGCGAGAAGGGGGCCAGCCCGTCGCCCGGAACCAGCCCGCGGAAATCGTTCGTCAGCAGCGTGCCCCAGCCGAACGACACCTTGACCCGCCCGGCGAAGCGGCTGTGCAGGTCGATGATCCGATCGACATCGAGCCCGTCGGAAAAGATCACCAGCTTCTGGCGCGGGTCCTCGCCCCGGCTTTTCCACCAGGCGATCGCCGTTTCGGCGCCGGCGACCGGATCGCCGGAATCGATCCGGATCCCCGTCCATCCCGCCAGCCAGTCCGGCGCTCCGTCGAGGAACCCTTTGGTGCCGTAGGTGTCGGGCAGGATGATGCGCAGGTTGCCGTCGTGTTCCTCGTGCCAGTCCGCCAGCACCTTGTAGGGCGCCTGGCGCAGGTCCTCCTCGGTCTCGGCCAGAGCCGAGTAGACCATGGGCAGTTCATGGGCGTTCGTGCCGATGGCCTCGACCTCGCGGTGCATGGCGATCAGGCAGTTCGACGTGCCCGCAAAGGCGGGCCCGAGCCCCTCGATCAGCGCCTGAACGCACCAATCCTGCCACAGGAACGAGTGCCGCCGCCGGGTCCCGAAATCGGCGATCCGCAGGCCCTGGATCTCGCGCAGGCGTTCGACCTTTTCCCACAGCTTGGTCATGGCGCGGGCATAGAGGACCTGAAGCTCGAACCGGCCCATCCTTTCCAGCACCGCGCGGGACCGCAATTCCATCAGCACCGCCAGTGCGGGGATCTCCCACAGCATGACGTCGGGCCAGCGCCCCTCGAAGGTCAGTTCGTACTGGCCGTCGCGCTTCTCCAGCTCATAGGGCGGCAGGCGCAGCCCCTCGAACCATTCCATGAAATCGGAGCGGAACATCTGCCGCTTGCCGTAGAAGGTGTTCCCCCGCAGCCAGGTGCTCTCGCCGCGCCCCAGGGACAGCGAGCGGATGTGATCGAGCTGTTCGCGCAGCTCCCCCTCGTCGATCAGCTCGGCCAGCCGGATGTCGGTGGACCGGTTGATCAGCGAAAAGGTGACCTGCGTGTCGGGCCGGTTGCGGAACACCGACTGGCACATCAGCAGCTTGTAGAAGTCGGTGTCGATCAGCGACCGAACGATCGGGTCGATCTTCCACTTGTGATTCCAGACCCGTGTCGCGATGTCGACCATTGCCCGTCTTCCCTGCCCGGCCCCGTCCCGAGGGCCCCGGCTGACGAGGATCGCAGGATTTCACGGCAAGATCAAAGCGGACGTGCAAGATAGACCAGTGGTCCCGTTGAGCGGGCGGCACGACCCGACGGGACGACGGCTGCTGTCGGCTTACCAAGGCCCCACTGCTGCCGGCTCTGCTCGCTCGCCTGCCGCATAGCGCGACCCACAGGATCAGCCGAAGCGCATCTCGCGGCCGCCCTCCCAGGTCAGGCCCACCTCGTCCCCCTCGGGCGGCAGCAGTCGGGCGGCCTCTTGCCGGACGGTCACCAGCGCGCCGTCATCCAGCCGCAGATGCACGAGCGTCTCGGCCCCGAGGGGTTCCGCGTTCAAGACACGGCCACGCAGCGGCGCGCCGGCGGGATCGACCACGCGCAGATGTTCGGGCCGCACGCCGATCCGGCCGCGGTCGCCGGCAACGAAGAAGTTCGTGGGCGGCGAGCCGATGAAGCCGGCGACGAATTCGGTGGCCGGCCGTTCGTAGACCTCGAGCGGGGCGCCGATCTGGTCGGCATTGCCCGCATTCATCACGATCATGCGGTCGGCCATGGTCATCGCTTCGACCTGGTCGTGGGTGACATACAGCGCCGTCACCCCGAGCTCGCGCTGAAGCTGGCGCAGTTCGAGGCGCATCTGCACGCGCAGCTTGGCATCGAGGTTCGACAGCGGCTCGTCGAACAGGAACACGGCCGGCTTGCGGACGATGGCCCGCCCCATCGCGACGCGCTGCCGCTGTCCGCCCGAAAGGTCGCGCGGCTTGCGCTTCAGGTAGTCGCCGATCTGCAGCAATTCGGCCGCCTGATTCACCCGCTCGGCGATCTCGGCCCGGGGCGTTCCGGCGATCTTCAGCCCATAGGCCATGTTGTCGTAGACCGTCATATGCGGATAGAGCGCGTAGTTCTGGAAGACCATGGCGATGTCGCGGTCCATGGGCTCCTTGTCGTTCACCCGTGCACCGGCGATGGCGATCTCGCCGGCCGTCACCGTCTCGAGCCCGGCCACCATGCGCAGAAGGGTGGACTTGCCGCAGCCAGACGGCCCGACGATCACGATGAACTCGCCGTCGCTGACATCGATGCTCACGCCATGGATCACCTCGGTCCTGCCGTAGCTCTTCCGCACGTCGCGCAGGGACAGTGTCGCCATTACTTCTCGCTTTCCACAAGGCCGCGGATGAACAGCCGCTGCATGCCGATCACCACGATCACCGGGGGGATCATCGCCAGGATCGAGGTCGCCATGATCACCGGCCAGTCGGCCAGATCGTCGCCCGAGGGGAACATCTGCTTGATCCCCATCACGATGGTGTTCATCGACGGGTCTGTGGTGATGAGCAGCGGCCACAGATACTGGTTCCAGCCGTATATGAACAGGATCACGAACAGCGCGGCGATGTTCGTGCGGCTCATGGGCAGCAGGATATCGAAGAAGAACCGCATCGGCCGCGCCCCGTCGACGCGCGCCGCCTCGGCCAGTTCGTCGGGCACGGTCATGAAGAACTGCCGGAACAGGAACGTCGCGGTGGCGCTGGCGATCAGCGGAAAGATCAGGCCGGAATAGCTGTTCAACATGCCGAACCCGGCCGCCACCTCGTAGGTGGGCACGATCCGCACCTCGACCGGCAGCATCAGCGTCAGGAAGATCAGCCAGAAGAACAGCCGCCGGCCCGGAAAGCGGAAATAGACGATGGCGAAGGCCGATAGCAGGCTGATCGCGATCTTGCCCAGGGCGATACCCAGAGCCATGACCAGCGAATTGCCCAGCATCAGAGCCACCGGCGCGTTCACCCCCGATCGCAGCGCCCGCCCGTAATTTTCCAGCAACCGGTCGCCGGGAAGAAGCGGCATGGGCGGGCGGGCGATCTCGGCCTGCGTGACGGTCGAGGCGACGAAGGCCAGCCAGATCGGAAAGAAGATGAACAGCACCCCGAGGATCAGCCCCAGATGCGTCAGCCACAGGCCGCGCCCGCGCCGCGTGACCATCCCGTCACGGGAGGACGGGGCGCGATGGGCGACAGGCGGCGTTTCGGCGGCAAGCGCGTCGCGGGCGGTCAATAGTGCACCCTCCGTTCGATATAGCGGAACTGGATGATGGTCAGCACCGAGACGATCGCCAGAAGGATCACCGATTGCGCGGCCGACGATCCCAGATCCTGCCCCACGAAACCGTCGGCATAGACCTTGTAGACCAGGATGGTCGTCGCCTGCTGCGGCCCGCCCGCCGTGATCGTGTGGATCACGCCGAATGTCTCGAAAAAGGCGTAGACGACGTTGACCACCAGCAGGAAGAAGGTCGTGGGCGACAGAAGCGGAAAGACGATGGTGCGGAAGCGCGTCCAGAAATGGGCGCCGTCGATGGCCGCCGCCTCGATCACGGGACGCGGGATGGATTGCAGCCCCGCCAGGAAGAACAGGAAGTTGTAGCTGATCCGCCCCCAGGACGAGGCGACGACCACCAGCCCCATGGCTTCGCCCTCGTTCAGCACATGGTTCCAGTCATAGCCCAGCAGGCCCAGATACCATGTCACGACCCCGACCCGGGTGTTGAACATGAACAGCCACAGCACCCCCGCCACTGCCGGCGCCACGGCATAGGGCCAGATCAGAAGCGTGCGGTAGGTGCCCGAGCCCTTGATCAGCCGGTCGGCGAGGACGGCCAGCCACAGCGCCACGGCCATCGAAACCAGCGTCACCAGAACCGAGAAGATCGCCGTGGTGACGAAGGAGGCACGGTAATACGGGTCGTTCAGCAGGTATTCGAAGTTGCCCAGCCCCACGAACTGCATCGACAGGCCGAAGGGATCGGGGATGAACAGCGACTGCCAGATCGCCTGCCCCGCCGGATAGAAGAAGAACACTGCCGTGATCAGGATCTGCGGCAGGACCAGCAGCAGGGGCAGCCAGAGCCCCTTGAAGGTGACGCGCTTTTCCATGGCGGTTCGGGCCCGGCCGCCGGTGCCGGGCCCCGGCCTTGCGTCAGCGCGTCGATTGCTCGAAGCGGCGCAGCAGCTGGTCGCCGCGCGACTTGGCGCTGTCCAGTGCCGTCTGCGCATCCTTGTCGCCGGCCCAGACCGCCTCCAGCTCTTCGTCGATCACCGTGCGGATCTGGTCGAAATAGCCCAGGCGGATCCCCTTGGAATTCGCCGTGGGTTCATTGGCCGTCATCTGCTTGACCGCGACGTCCGTGCCCGGATTGCTTTCGTAGAACCCCTGTTCGCGGGTCAGGTCCGCCGCGGCCGAGGTGATCGGAAGATACCCGGTATCCTGATGCCACTTCGCCTGCACCTCGGGGCTGGACAGATAGTTCAGAAAAGCGGCGACGCCCTTGTATTCCTCGGGGTCGTGCCCCTCCATGACCCACAGCGAGGCGCCGCCGATGATGGTGTTCCGGGGCGCGTTGCCCTCGCCCTCCCAATAGGGAAGCGGGCGCACGTCGAAATCGAAATCCGCCTCGGCGTTGATGCCGGCATAGCCCGCCGAACTTTCGGTGAAGAGGGCGCATTCGCCGCCGCGGAAATTGGCCCCGCCCTCGTTGCGGCGGCCGGCATAGATAAACTTGCCGTCCCGCGCCCATTCGCCCATCGCGCCGATATGCTTGACCTGAAGCGGCCCGTTCAGTTCGAGCTCGGCATCCGCGCCGGCAAAGCCGTTATCCTTCGTGGCGAAGGGCACGTCGTGATAGGCCGACAGGTTCTCGAGATGGACCCAGCTCTGCCAGGCGGTGGTCATCGGACAGGACACGCCCGCATCCTTGAGCTGGGTCAGCACATCGCCGACCTGCTGCCAGGTGGTCAGGTCGATATCGGGATCGATCCCGGCCTCTTGCAGCTTGTCCCGGTTGACCCACAGCACCGGCGTGGACGAGTTGAAGGGCATCGACAGCATCTCGCCGTCGGTGGTGGTGTAATAGCCCTTCACCGCACCGATAAAGGCGTCGGGATCGAATTCGGCGCCGGCCTCGGACATGACCTGGTAGACCGGCTTCACCGCGCCCTGCGCCGCCATCATCGTGGCGGTTCCCACTTCGAACACCATCAGGATGTGGGGCTGCTCGCCCGCGCGGAAGGCGGCGATCCCCGCATTCAGCGTTTCCGAGTAATTGCCCTTGTGCGTCGCCTCGACGACATAGTCGTCCTGGCTTTCGTTGAAGGTCCTGACCTGCTCGTCCACCAGTTCGCCCAGACGTCCGGTGAAGGCGTGCCAGAACTGGATCTCGGTCTGGGCATAGGCCGGTGCCCAGGCAGCGGAAGCGGCGGCCAGCACCGCCGCGGTGAATAGCTTCGTCATAGATCGTCCTCCCATAGCGGATGTTGCGGGCTCTATCGCGCTCTTGAATGACATCCGCGTGACACAACCTAAAGACGCGGGCAGCCCCGAGGCAACCCTGCCTTCGTCGCTGCAGGTGCTTTCAGTCCAGCAGCGCGTCGATCACGGGGCAGCCGGGGATCGCCGTGCCGCCGCACCGGGCCACCGTCCGGCTCGGCACATCCGCGATCCGGTTCAGGTCCGAGATGCCGGCACGGATCGGTCAGATGCGCCGAGGCGATTTCCCGGACTTCGGCGCAGGTCTGGCTGCGGGCATCGACCAGCCCCAGCAAGCCGCGGATCTCGTCGGCGAAAAGCCCGGATCGCGCCCGCGCATGACAAGGCGGAGACGGCGGACATGCCGGTCGTCGTAGCTGCGGTATCCGCTGGCGTCGCGCGGCGGGTCGGGCATGACGCCGATCGTCTCGCAACACCTGACGGTTTCGAGGTTGCAGCCCGAAAGCCGCGCCGGGTCTGCGCGCCGCAGCGGCTTCACGCGGTCGTTACCCGACATTCCGAAACTTCCTGTTGCGCCTGTAGCAGCTACAGACGTTAGACCGGGTCCTGCGACGCATAGAAGGGAGATTCGCATGGGCAGAGACGCCACGATGAACGCGGGCAGCGCCGATGCCGCGGAAACCGGCCGCCGGGGCTGGACCGCGACCGCGACGGCGGCACTGGGCGCGCTGGCCATGACCTCGTGCTGCATCCTGCCGCTGGTGCTTGTCAGTTTCGGGATCAGCGGCGTGTTCATCGCGCAGATGAGCGCGCTCTACGCCTACAAATGGTACACGTTCGCCTTCGGCGCGGCCGCCCTGGGCTACGGCTTCTACAAGGCCTATCGCCCCATGCGATGCACCGGCGGCGCCTGCGCCCGGCCCGTGGACCGTCGGCTCATGCGCGCGGTGTTGTGGTCGTCGGCGGCCGTCATGATTGTCGCGATGGTATTCCCCTACGTCGCACCCGGTCTTCTGCAGTTCTGAAAGGTTCAACCATGTGGAAAACAGCTTTGGGCGCCCTGGCGCTTTCGGCCCTCGTGACATCGCCCGCCCTCGCCGCCGAGCGCAGCGTGAGGATCGGCGTCGGCGGCCTGACCTGCCCGTCCTGCCCGTTCATCGTGTCCAGCGCGCTGAAGAAGGTGCCGAGCGTGGCGGTCGGCGAGTTCAGCGAGGGGCCGGAGAAGGAATCCGGCGTCTTCGTCGTGACCTACGACGACCAGGCGACGACACCGCAGGCGCTGCTCAATGCCGTTACCGACAACGGCTATCCGGCGAAGTTGCTGCCGGACGCGGGTGAAGAGTCCGGATCGTGACGCCGTAGCAAACGGACGTCCCGTCTGCCGGTGAAGAAAGGCATTCGGTGAAAGATTGCTGCACACGCGAAGACGGCGACGACCTGGTCGTGATCGGGGCCGGATCGGCAGGCTTCTCTGCCGCGATCACGGCCGCCGAGACCGGGAAGAAGGTCGCCCTCGTGACCGGGATCGGCTATGACAGCACATCGGGGGCCGCGGATGGCCGCGTGGCGCTGCAGATCGTGCAGAACGGCGCCTCGCGCCAGCGGACAGGCCCGCGTGTCGTCGCCACTGCCGGCCGGGCGCCGAATATCGAAGGTCTGGGGCTGGAAGCGGCGGGTAGCCGACCGGCGCCTCCGACATGTCCTCGATGCTCTGAGCCGGCGCCCGGAATTCTGGCCACGGCGCGAGGCGCGTGCTACGCCGCGGTCAGAGATTGCATCGGGATCGCCATGATCGCCGCGCCCCTCATCGTCGACCGGGCGAGCGCCGCCGTGCGGGCCACGCGCATCGTGCCGCTGCATGATCAGGCGGCACCTTCGTCGTCATGGTGTCCGCCGCGCGGCAGCGGCGACGGGCTGCGTCGGGCGGCTGCCACCCGGATACGCTGGAGGAGACGGAAAGCACGATGATCGCGATAACGGAAATCGACGCGCAGTTGCATGCGGTACCGCTGCCCGAGACGCTGAGCGACGCCAAGCACGGCGATCACACGCATTTCGAACTGATCGTCGCCCGGATCGGTTTCTCCGACGGCAGCGCCGGCACGGGATACTGCTATACCGGTGGCCGGGGCGGACATGCGATCCTGGCGATGATCGAGCACGACCTGGCGCCGTTCCTTCTGGGCCGGGACGGAAGCGCGGTCGAACATCTGCACGACGACATGCAGTGGCATGTTCACTATGTCGGGCGCGGCGGGATCGCGGGCTTCGCCATCTCGGCCCTGGACATCGCCCTGTGGGATGCGCGGGGGCGGCGCGACGGCCTGCCCCTGTGGCGGATGGCCGGCGGCGCCGGGACCCGCTGCCGCGCCTATTGCGGCGGGATCGACCTGAACTTCCCGCTGCCCAAGCTGCTGGACAGCGTGAAAGGGTATCTCGAACGCGGCGCCGGCGGCGTGAAGATCAAGGTCGGACGCGCGGATATGGACGAGGACGTCGCCCGGGTGCTGGCGGTCCGCCAGGCGATCGGCCCCGAGGCGCCGTTCATGGTCGATGCCAATTACGCGCTCGATGTCGACCGGGCCATCGCCGCCGCCAAAGCCTTTGCCCCGGCCGGGCTGACCTGGTTCGAAGAGCCGATCATCCCCGACGATTACGACGGCTTCGCGCGGATCGCGGAAGCCACGGAAATGCCCCTCGCCATGGGCGAGAACCTGCACACGATCCACGAGGTCGAACAGGCCGTGGCCCGGTCCCGGCTGACATACCTGCAGCCCGATGCCGGCAATTGCGGCGGAATCACCGGCTGGCTGCGGGCGGCGCGGCTGGCCGCGGATCACGGGATCGTCCCCTGCAGCCACGGCATGCAGGAGCTGCATGTCAGCCTGCTGTCGGGCCTGCCGCGGTCAGGCTGGCTCGAGGTGCATTCGTTTCCCATCGACGCCTACACCACCCGGCCGCTGGTCATGGAAGACGGAATGGCCCAGGCGCCCGACGTGCCGGGCACGGGGGTGATCTTCGACGAGGCGCGGCTGGAACCGCTGCGGCAGCGCCGGGTGCGCGTCGCCTGAGGCGTCCGCGGCGGCGTGATGCCTACTGCGGCATAATGGCGGCTCACGCCCTCTTGATCGCGGAAGCGGAAACCCGGCGTTCCCTCCGGCGCGTTGATGGGTTTCAAGAGAAACAGCAGGCGATGCGGACCGACAAGGAGTTGAGTTAATGTTGACCAGACGCCATTTCATCGCGACGACGGCGGCCTTGTTCTCTCCGGCGATCTCCATGCCGGCATTCGCGGCGCCGACCGCCCAGCAGCTGCAATGGGATGAATGGGATGCCCAGGTGACGCCGCCGGGCTTCGATCTGGCCACGTCGAATCCCTGGGGTCTGCATCCGCGGTTCCTGCCGGTCCGGGTCGAGGCGCGGCCGGGGCTTGTGCCCGGGGATATCCATGTCGATGCGGTGGCGCGATACCTGTATCACATCGGCACGGACGGGACGGCGATGCGCTATGGCGTGGCCATCGGTCGCGGCGGCCTGTACGAACCGGGCACCTACACGATCCGGCGCAAGGCCAAATGGCCCACCTGGACGCCCACCCAGAACATGATCGCGCGCGAGCCAGAGGTCTATGCCCGCTATGCCGGCGGTATGGATCCGGGGCCCGACAATGCGCTCGGGTCGCGGGCGCTGTATCTGTTCGTCGGCGACCGGGACACGTATCTGCGCATCCACGGCACGCCGCAGCCATGGTCGATCGGGACCCGCGCCAGTTCGGGCTGCGTGCGCATGGTCATGCCGCACATCAACGTGCTGTACGAAGAGGTCGATACCGGCGTCACGGCGTTCCTGTATCCCGCCGAAGACGCGATCACGGCGCAGAGCTGACATCCGCCCCGCCTCAGGGGCCGAGCGTTCACGAAGGGCCGGTGCGCGGACTGCGCGCCGGCCCTTCCGCTTTCTCGGCCGAAAGCGGCGGCGTCCGATCCGTCAGGAGCCGGCGGCGCGGTAGCAGATCGGCTGGCCGCCCACGGTGCGCAGCGGCAGCATCGTGGTCTCGACCTGACCGATATGCTGGTACCAGTAGCATCCGTCCTCGGCCAGCCGGACGGCCTGCAGGTTCTGATAGGGGGCCGCCAGGGCGATCACCTCTTCCGGCAGGGTCTCGACGAATCCCGGCGTGGGGGCCGAACTCTGCTCCACCTGTCCCGCACATGCCGCAAGCAGCATCAGCGTGCCGACCGCAAGATGCGCCCGTCGCGGCCGGACCGCTATGCGAATGGCGGTGGTGGCGGGGCGGCCGTTCGGGCCATCGGTGGCGTCGGGCAGGGTCTCGTAAGGCATCGTTCGGGTCTCCGGTCGGGATAGGGATCGGCTGCGCCGGTTTCGCGGAATAGGGAGGCCGCTGCCGCCATTGATGGATAGCCCGATTGACGCCGGATCTGCAAATGCCAGAGCCGCGACCGGGAGTCGCCGCCACGGCGGGCCGGCCGGGGGAAAAGGGTCTTGCATATCCCCCCCGGGGGGATAATCATGCCCCGCATGAGCGCCCCCGGCCCCGTCCCCCATGCCAGCCATCCCCGGATCGCCGCCCGTCTGAAGCGCGCCGAGGGGCATCTGCGCCATGTGGTCGGGATGATCGAGTCGGGCGCCCCCTGCACCGAGATCGCGCAACAGCTTCATGCGGTGGAGCGGGCCGTCGCCATGGCCAAGCGCACCCTGATCCACGACCACATTGACCATTGCCTGACGGGCGATGCGGCGGATCCCGCATCCGACCTGTCGGAACTCAAAGCCATTGCCCGGTATCTGTAGGGGGGACCGATGTTCCAGATACTCGCCGATCGCACCTACCGTCACCTCTTTCTGGCGCAGGTCGTCGCGCTTCTCGGCACCGGGCTGGCCACGGTGGCACTGGGGCTGCTGGCCTATGACCTGGCGGGCGATCGGGCCGGCATGGTGCTCGGCACGATCTTCACCATCAAGATGATCGCCTATGTCGGAATCGCGCCTGTCGCGGGGGCCCTGGCGGACCGGCTGCCGCGGCGGCGGCTTCTGGTGTCGCTTGATCTCGTGCGGGCGGGGGTGGCGCTGCTGTTGCCCTTCGTCGGTGCGATCTGGCAGATCTACGCGCTGATCTTCGTGTTGCAGGCGGCCTCGGCCGCCTTCACCCCCACCTTTCAGGCCACGATCCCCGACGTGCTGCCCGAGGAGGGCCGCTATACCCGGGCCCTGTCGCTGTCGCGCCTGGCCTATGACCTGGAAAACATCATCAGCCCCGCCCTTGCCGGCGTGCTGCTGCTGGCGCTGTCCTATGATGCGCTGTTCTTCGGCACCATGGCCGGCTTCGCCGCCTCGGCCGCGCTGGTCGTCTCGGTCGTTCTGCCCCGCGCCGAGGTCGCGGCCGAGCGGCGCGGCTTCTACGACCGCACGACACGCGGGATGCGCATCTACCTTGCCACGCCGCGCCTGCGCGGGCTTCTGGCGCTGAACCTCGCGGCCGCCGCGGCCGGAGCGATGGTGCTGGTGAACACGGTGGTTCTGGTCCGCGGCGGCCTGCAACTGGGCGAGACCGCGGTGGCCGTCACGCTTGGCAGCTTCGGCGCCGGCTCCATGGCTGCCGCGCTGCTTCTGCCGCGCCTGCTGGACCGGACGGGGGACCGCCCGGTCATGCTGGCCGGGGCCGGCACGATGATCCTGTCCTTGATCGGCCTGGCGGTCGCGCTCACCCTGCTCGGCCCCGGCTGGCCGCCGCTTCTGGCGGCATGGGCGGTGGCCGGGCTGGGTTATGCGGCGGTGCTGACGCCGTCGGGGCGGCTTTTGCGCCGCTCGGCGCATCGCGGTGACCGTCCGGCGGTCTTCGCCGCACAATTTGCCCTGTCCCATGCGTGCTGGCTGCTCACATATCCGCTGGCCGGCTGGCTGATGACGATCGGCGGCGCGGTCCCGGCCCTGGCGGCGCTGGCGGGGCTGGCCGCGCTCGGCGCCGTTTCCGCGTTGCTGCTGTGGCCGGCGCGCGACCCGCAGGCCCTGCCGCACCGGCACGACGACCTGCCGCTGGACCATCCGCATCTGCGCGGCACGCGCGAGCATGTGCACGACTATGTCATCGACGCGGAACATCCCCGGTGGGCGCGCCCGTAGGCGCTGCCCCGCAGGCTCAGTCCCGGCCGCGAACGACCGATACCGACCCGTTGCGTTCGATATAGGCGAGGCCCACCTCATCCGGGCCGTCATATCCCTGCAGGCGCAGGCTCTGTTCAAGGTCCGCCATGCCCATCTGGGCGTGACGCAGCATCCGCTCGTCCACCTCGCCGTCGCGGATCACCACCATGGCGCGGCCCTTCACGATCCGCGAAAACCATTCCCACCGGATCGCGATCCAGGACATCGCGATCCACATCGCGCTCAGCGCGACGCAGGCGGCCAGGACCGGGCCGAGCGGCGCGTTACCGGTCAGTGCGCGGCTGAGGCTCGACCCGAGCAGCACCGTCAAGAGAACGTCGATGACCGAGGTATTCGCCAGGGACTTGCGCGGCAGGAGCCGGAGAAGCCCCACCGCGAACACGAAGACCACCGCGGCGCGTGCGGCGATCTGAGGCGCCGTCAGATCGTTCGCCGACGCCCCGAATATCTGCTGGATGTCCATGGGCCCTCCGGTATTCGGCCGGGTCGGGAACAAAGCTTTCCGCCGCGGGCAAAGTTCCGCCGCCCGTTTCGTGTCGGCTCGCGCCGGCCGGGATTCTGCGTCGCCGGGCGCATATATGCGCCGCCACGCGCCGGTCGTCGTGATCGGTGCCGCCATGTGCCGGCCGACCCTGCGGGCACTGTGGGTCACGCTGCCGCCCGCTACCATGATCGGCGGATCGGAACGCATCGCGCGCCCGGGGGATTGGGCACACGAACCCCGGCAGCCCGAGGCACATCCGCCATGAACCACCTGCGACTGCGCTCGCCCTCGACCCTTCGCATGACGCGCGAGGCCATCATGGCCCGCGCCACCCTGCGCCCGCCGATGGAGCCGCTGTCGCATCGGGAATGGTGGCGCGGCTCGGCGCTGTATCAGGTCTATGTGCGCAGCTTCCGCGACGCATCGGGCGACGGCATCGGCGATCTGCGCGGCGTGATCGAAAAGCTGGACTACATCCAGTCGCTCGGCGTCGACGGCTTCTGGCTGAGCCCGATCAACCCCTCCCCCCAGACCGATTTCGGCTATGACGTCAGCGATCTGCGGTCCATAGACCCGGTCCATGGCGATCTGAACGATTTCGGCGAGTTGGTCGACGGCGCCCATGCGCGGGGGCTGAAGATCCTGATGGATTTCATCCCCTGCCACACATCCCAGGAACATCCCTGGTTCGTGGAAAGCCGGTCGAGCCGCGACAACCCCAAGGCCGACTGGTATATCTGGGCCGATGCCCGCCGGGACGGCAGCCCGCCCAACAACTGGCTGTCCAGCTTCGGCGGCCCGGCCTGGACATGGGATCCGCGCCGCGCGCAGTACTACTATCATCCCTTCCTGACCTCGCAGCCCGCCCTGAACCTTCAGAACCCCGAGACGCTGACCGAGATGACCGAGGCGATGCGATACTGGCTGGAACGCGGCGTGGACGGCTTCCGGCTGGACGCGATCCAGTGTCTGGCCTGCGACCCCGATCTGCGGGACAATCCGCCGGAAAGCTCGCTCGGCCCGGTGGCGCCCCTGGGGGGCGGGGCGCATAACCCGTTCCGGCTTCAGGCGCATCTTTACGACCGCGACGTGCCGCAGGCCTTTCCGATCATCGAGAAGATGCGCAGGGCCGTGGCCGATTTCGAACCCGAACGCGCTCTGATCGGCGAGCTTGCCGATGTCGACAGCGCGCGGATGAGCGAGAAATACACTGTCGAGGGCATGGGCCTGCACGCGGTCTACGACTTCTCGCTCATCAACGGCCCGCGCGATGTCGCGCCCTTTACCGACATCCTGACCTATCGCAGTTCGTATCTGCGCACCGGCTGGCTGATGAACGTCTTTTCGAACCACGATTCCAAGCGCGCGGTCAGCGACCTCACGGCCTTTGCGACCGAGGCCGGCAAGCGGGAAGAGGCGGCCAAGCTTCTGTTCTTCATGCAATTCGCCCTCAAGGGCGGCGGCATCCTGTTTCAGGGCGAAGAGCTGGGCCTGCCCCATCCGCATCTGGAATACGAGGACCTGCGCGATCCGTGGGGCAAGGCGTTCTGGCCCGATTTCGAGGGGCGCGACGGCGCGCGCACGCCCATGCCCTGGGACGGGGAACGGCCGCATTGCGGCTTTACCGAGGGCGACGAACCTTGGCTGACGGTCCCCGAGGAACATCGCGCGCTGAGCGTCGCGGCGCAGGATGCCGAGCAGGACAGCCCCCTGAACTTCCTGCGCCGCTTTCTCGCCTGGCGCGCCGACCAGCCGCTTCTGAAATGGGGGGGCGAGTATCTGCACCCACCGCAACTGGCACCGCTGATCGCCTGGGACAGGTTCGGCCAGGGGCGGACCCTCACCTGCATCGCCAACTTCTCGCTGTCCGAACAGCTTTTCCCGGTGGGCGACCTGCCCCAGGCGCAGCCTGCGCCGGGATTCGACTTTCCCGGCGAACCGAGCGCGGCGGGGCTGAGACTGCCGCCCCTCGGATTTGCCGCACTCGCCTGGGACGGCGAGCCGGAGCAGCGCCACGGGCTGGAGGATATGGGCTGATCAGATCGCGAGATCGGGGGTGAGGCCGGATTCCTCCAGATGCCAGCAGGCGGTCCATGCGCCGCCGCGGCGGCTGAGCGTCAGGTAGTTGCGCTGCGCCGTATAGATGCCCTTCGTCCCCGGAAGCGGACGCATCTTGATCGGATGGCCCTTCAGCGGCGCTTCGCCCAGAAACGCCAGCGCGCCCAGGGTGCGGGCCTGGGCCGCGGCAGGCGGCGGATGGGCGATGCCCGAGGCGATGATCTGGCGGACGGGCGCGGCGTTCGCGCGCATTTCGCCCTGCGCGGCCAGATGGATCTCGCCCGACACGATGGTGACCGAGGTATCGGGCCGCTCATGCACCGCGAGTATGGCCCGCAGCATCCGCTGCCATTCCGTGCGATGGGCGTAGCTTTGCCACTGATCGCGCAGGTCGTCCTCGTATTCCTCCATCCAGGGCGTGATCTTCATCATCCGCTCGACCAGCGACAGGCGCGGCCCCAGGATCGGTGTGCTGGACACCAGCAGGACCTTTCCCGCCGGGCTTTCCGCCAGCGCCCGTTCGGTCACCGCCCAGCCGTTGGGCGCCATGATCCGCTCGGGCCGCCGTTCGGACCGCAGATCCGGCGCGATCAGCCGCAGGCCCGGCAGATCGACCGCCCAGCCCAGGTTGCGCCCGGACCGGTCGAGGCAGATCTCGGGCACCTCGTCGGGCGCGGCGGCGAACTGGAACAGCAGCATCGCGTCGCGTGCCACGTGAAACAAAATCCGGCCCATATCGCTGTCCAGCGCATCCCTGGGCAGCGATCCCCAGCCATCGCAGATATCGTGGTCGTCCCACATCGACAGCATGGGCACCTGCGCGGCCACGTCCCGCATTCCCGGCTGGCCGAAGACATCGACATAGCGGCGGAAGAACCCGTCGGCCAAGGCGCGCGTCACGTCCTCGGCCTCGTCCGGCCCCAGATCGGGATGATCCTCGGGCCAGTCGCGGGTCAGCGGGTGAACCTGGGTGACGGAATCGGCATAGATCTGGTCGCCGCCGCCCAGAAGCAGGTGAAACGGCTGTGCCGCATGTTCGCGGGCCAGTTCCAGCCAGACCGCATTCCGCTGCTCGGACGGGCGATCCAGGTCGCCGTCTTCCATACCGTTGCAGGACACATAGGCCAGGCGCAGGTCGCCGTCATAGCGCGTGGCGACCGGATATGTCCGGCCGCCAATGCTGTAGGCGGCGCCTTCGTGCGAGGGCAGACGGATGTCGTAGCGGAGGACATCCATGCCGCAGCGCGTTGCCAGACGGCGGGCCGCGGCCGTGCCGCAGGGGGTTTCCGCATCGCCCGGATCGACGCCCGCGGGCACGACCACCAGAACGGCCAGCCGCACGGCATCCTGCGCAACCCCCCGCAGATAAAGAAGCGGGCCGGCGATGAAATCATCTGGTCTGTCGGATAGTGTCGTCATGCGTTCCTGCCGCCCCATCCCGGAAAGCGCCTGCGCCCCGCCGGGTTCCCGCCCGGCGACAAGGCTGCCGTGGATCCAACCCGGGCGCGCGGCCAGCATTTCCCTTGCCGCTCATCCGATTATCTAGGATTAGATCGATAACAGCGGGGACAGGAATGATCGACAGCAGTATCGATCCCGTCGGACAGATGAGGTTCCTCGCCGGCGACGGTGAGATGGCGAACCGGATCCGGCGGTTCGACTGGTCGGGGCATCCGTTCGGACCGCCCGAGACGTGGTCGCAGGCATTGCGCGCCGCGCTCGGCATCTGCCTGAATTCAGCCTTCCCCACGGCGATCTACTGGGGCCCGGAGCTTCGCCTGCTCTACAACGATGCCTGGGCGCCCATTCCGGGGCCGCGCCATCCCGGCGCTCTGGGCGCCCCTGCGCGCGAGGTCTGGTCCGACATCTGGCATGTGATCGAGCCCCAGTTCCAGCAGGTGATCTCGAGCGGCACAGGCCTGTTCCTGGAGAACCAGCACCTGCCGATGCGCCGCTACGGCCTGCTGGAGGAAACGTATTGGAGCTACAGCTTCACCGCGATCCGGGACGAAAGCGGTGCCGTGGCCGGCGTGTTCAACTCGGGTCACGAACTGACCGGTCAGGTCCTGACCGCGCGGCGCCTGGCGTTCCTGCTGCGGCTCGACGACATGCTGCGCACCTTTTCCCCCATCGAGGCACGCCGCCAGGCTCTGGCGGCGTTGGGCGCGCATCTGAAGCTGGATCGCATCGGCATGATCGAGACGCGCAACGGGACGCCGCGAGTGGTCGAGGAATGGACCTCCGGCGCGGTCGAACCCCTGGGCCCCGATCACCGGCCGAACATGGACAGCAAGCTGGGCGAGTTGTTGCTGGCCGGCCGCACGCTGCGGCTCGACAACCTGCTGGCATCGTCGCTTCTGGACGACGAACAGCGCGAACAGGCCAGGCGGATGGGCTTCGCTGCGCTGCTCGCCGTGCCCTGGATGGACCGGAACGTGCTGCAAGGCGTGGTCTTCGCCGCCACGAGCGAACCCCGCGGCTGGACCGACAGCGACCTGGCGACGGTCGAGGAGGTTCTGCAGCGCACCCGCGCGGGCGTGGAACGCGAACGCGCGGCCGAGCGCGAGCGCGCCATGGCCGGCGAGATCGATCACCGCGCCCGCAACGCGCTGGCGGTGGTCAGCGCCATCGCCCATCTGACCGAGTCGGACGATATCGGCGATTACCGCGAACGGGTTCAGGACCGGATCGACACGCTGGGCCGGGTGCATACCCTTCTGGCGGCGCAGCGTTGGCATCCGGTCGATCTGCGGGCGCTGGTCGAACAGGAGCTGGGACCGCTCCGCGCCCAGGGCGGTACGATCGACGCCGCCGGCAGCTTCATCGCGCTGCCCGCCGAACTGGCGCAGACCGTGGCGGTGGTGCTGCACGAGCTGGTCACCTCGGTCCGGCGGCGGGGAACGCTGACGCAATCCGGCGGCGGGCTGACGGTGACATGGCGGCTGGACAGCGACGAGCGCGTCGTCATCGACTGGATCGAGGCGGGACAGGCCCGCCCGGACAGGGCCGAGGACGATCTGTCGGCCGGCACGGCGGCGGCGCTTCTGGACCGACTTGTCGAAGGGCAGTTGCGCGGTACGCTGCGGCGTGACAAGACACCTGCCGGCCTGCACCGGCGCATCACGTTCCCGTTGGAAGATCTGCCCACCGAACCTGCGCTGACGGAAGGAGAGGAGATGACGAAGACCAGCACCGATGTGCCGTCCGTTCTGATCGCCGAGGACGAGGCTCTGGTGGCGATGGATCTGGAACTGATGGTCGAGGAGATGGGATATGCCGTCTTCGGCGTCTGCGGCACGGTGCCCGAGGCGCTGGAGGCCCTGTCGCGGGGCACCCCGGGTCTGGCGATCCTCGACGCAAATCTGCGCGGCACGTCGTCCAGCCCCGTTGCGCACAAGCTGATGGAACGGGGGGTCCCGGTCATCTTCGCCACCGGCTACGAGGCGCTGCCGGAATTTCCCGATACGCCGACTCTGTCGAAACCGGTGAGCCAGGGCGCGCTGGCCGATGCGATCGGGCGCCTGCTCGGCTGAAACGGCGGTTTCCCCCGTCGCGGCCGCACCATAGGATGGCGCCGGGGGAGGATCGGCGGATGAGCGACTGGGACGACGTGATCGTTGGGGCCGGCAGCGCGGGCTGCGTGCTGGCGAATCGGCTGAGCGCTGCGGGGCGCCGTGTCCTTCTGCTCGAAGCCGGCAGCCGCGATACCTATCCGTGGATCCATATTCCCATGGGGTATCTCTACTGCATCGGCAATCCGCGCACGGACTGGATGTACCGCACCGCGGCCGAGCCCGGCCTGGGCGGCCGGTCGCTGCTCTATCCGCGCGGCAAGGGGCTGGGCGGCTGTTCTTCGATCAACGGCATGCTCTATATCCGCGGCCAGGCGGCGGATTACGACGGCTGGCGCCAGATGGGGCTGGCCGGATGGGGCTGGGACGATGTCCTGCCGTATTTCAGGAAATCCGAGGATTACGCCGGCGGCGCATCGGACCATCACGGTGTCGGCGGCGAATGGCGGGTCGAGAACCAGCGCCTGCACTGGCCGATCCTGGATGACTGGATCGCGGCGGCGGATGCCGCGGGCATCCCCCGTGTCGACGATTTCAACACCGGCGACAACGAAGGGGTGAGCTATTTCCGCGTCAACCAGCGCAACGGCCTGCGCTGGAGCACGGCGCGCGCCTTCCTGCGCCCGGCCATCCGGCGCGGCAACCTGAAGGTGGTCACCGGCGCCGCGGTCGAGCGGCTGGCGATCCGCAACGGTCGGGCGACCGGCGTGATCTACCGCCAGGGCGGCCAGAGGCACGAGGTTCGCGCGGGCGAGGTGATCCTGTCGGCCGGCGCGGTGAATTCGCCCCAGATCCTGCAATTGTCGGGTCTCGGCCCGGCCGAACTGCTGCGCTCGATGAATATCGAGGTGCTGCGCGACATGCCCGAGATCGGCGCCAATCTTCAGGATCACCTGCAACTGCGCTGCGCCTGGCGGG
>Ga0189283_10212_pt1 | contig 43995 bp, 37 predicted proteins | sample N26C4minimetaG_FD_130320 | JGI IMG/M metagenome (GOLD analysis project Ga0189283, IMG submission 130320) | Marine microbial communities from the Costa Rica Dome - N26 C4 mini metaG | ecosystem: Environmental > Aquatic > Marine > Oceanic > Photic zone | place: Costa Rica: the Eastern Pacific...
GTGGGGCGAGGATGGCTGCGTGCAGGGTCTGCTGGAATGGCTGCGCATCCCCTATACCCATTCCGGCGTGCTGAGTTCCGCGCTGGCCATGGACAAGGAACGCAGCAAGCAGATCTACCGCGAGGCGGGTCTGCCGGTGGTGCCGAGCGGCCTGTTCGCCGCCGATGCGGTGCGGGCCGGGCACGTGATGGCGCCGCCCTATGTGGTCAAGCCCTTCAACGAAGGGTCGTCGGTCGGGATCTACATCGTGCACGATGCCGGCGATCCGCCGCCGGCCCTGTCCGCCGACATGCCCGATACCGTGATGGTGGAACAGTTCGCGCCGGGGCGCGAACTGACGGTGACGGTGATGGGGGACCGCGCGCTGACGGTCACCGACATCCTGACCGATGGGTGGTACGACTACGACGCCAAGTACCGCCCCGGCGGCTCGCGCCACGTCCTTCCCGCCGACCTGCCGGACGCGCTGTCCGAGGCCTGCCTGGACTACGCCCGGCGCGCCCATGCCGCCCTGGGCTGCAGGGGCGTCAGCCGCACCGATTTCCGGTGGGAGGAGGCGCGGGGGCTGGACGGGCTGATCCTGCTCGAGACCAATACCCAGCCCGGCATGACGCCCACCTCGCTGGTGCCCGAGCAGGCCGTCCATTGCGGCATCTCGTTCGGGGCGCTGTGCCGCTGGATGGTGGAGGACGCCTCATGCGAACGCTGATCCGCCGCCGGGACGATCTGCACGATCCGGCGCCGTCCCGGCTGGCCTATCGGCTGGAACGGCTGCGCCTGACCCCGGCCGTCCGCATCCTGTTCCGCCTGGGGCTGCCCCTTGCGGCGGCCGTGGCCTCGGCGGCACTGGTCCTGTCGGATGCCGGGCGGCGCGAGGCGCTTGGCCAGTGGGTCGCCGAGATACGCGCCTCGGTCGAGGAGCGGCCCGAATTCATGGTCACCTCGATGACGGTCGACGGGGTCAGCCCGTCGGTCGAGGCGGCGGTCCGCCGGTCGGCGCCGGTGGCCTTTCCGATCTCGTCGTTCGATCTCGACCTGCCCGAGCTTCAGACCGCCATCGCCGCCCTGCCGGCGGTGGAACGGGTCGATCTGCGCATCCGGCCCGGGGGCATCCTGGATGTCCGGGTGGTCGAACGCGTGCCTGTCGCCGTCTGGCGCGTGGCGGGCGGGCTGATGCTGCTCGACCGGCAGGGCAACCGCGTGGCGCAGATCGACCAGCGGACCGACCGGATCGACCTGCCGCTTCTGGCCGGCGCCGGCGCCGACCGGGCTGTGCCCGAGGCGCTGGCCCTTCTGGCGGCGGCCCGGCCGCTCGACGCGCGGATGCGCGGCCTCGTGCGGATGGGCGAACGCCGGTGGGACGTGGTGCTGGACGGCGACCAGACGATCCTGCTGCCCGAGACCGCGCCCGTGCCGGCGCTGGAACAGGTGCTGGCGCTGAACCAGGCCCAGGACATCCTGGACAGGGACGTGGTCGCCGTCGACATGCGCAATCCGCGGCGCCCCACCGTCCGGCTGGGCGACACGGCCATCGCGGGCCTGAAGCACGTATCGCAGAAGAAACTGGGAGCTCCGCCGGAATGACCGCCCTCTATCAGTCCCAACGCGCCATGCGCGCCATGCGCAAGGCCGCCATGCAGCGGGGGGTCGTCGCGATCCTGGATATCGGCACGTCCAAGATCGCCTGCCTGGTGCTGCGCTTCGACGGCCCCGAGCGGCTGCTGGACGGCGACGGCGTGGGCTCGATGGCGGGGCAGTCGTCCTTTCGCATCATCGGCGCCGCGACGACCCGCAGCCGCGGCGTGCGCTTCGGCGAGATCGATGCCATGCAGGAGACCGAGCGCGGAATCCGCACCGCCGTCCAGGCCGCGCAGCGGATGGCGCAGGTGCGGGTGGATCACGCCATCGTCTGCATGGCCGGTGGCAATCCGCGCTCCTACGGGCTGGCGGGCGCGATCGAACTGGACGGGCAGACGGTCACCGAACAGGACGTCGCGCGGGTGATGGCCGCCTGCGACGTGCCCGATTTCGGCGACGGGCGCGAGGTTCTGCATGCGCAGCCGGTCAATTTCGCGCTGGATCACCGCACGGGCCTGTCCGATCCGCGGGGCCAGATCGGCAACACCCTGGCCTGCGACATGCACCTGCTGACGGTGGACGGCACGGTGATCCGCAACATCCTGCACTGCGTCAAGCGCTGCGACCTGGAACTGGCGGGGCTGGCCTCATCGGCCTATGTGTCGGGCATCGCCAGCCTGGTCGAGGACGAGCAGGAACTCGGCGCCGCCTGCATCGACATGGGCGGCGGGGCGACCGGCGTGTCGATCTTCATCAAGAAGCACATGATCTTTGCCGACGGCGTGCGACTGGGCGGCGACCATGTCACCAGCGACATCTCCAAGGGGCTTCAGATCCCGCTGTCGGTGGCCGAGCGGATCAAGACGATCCATGGCGGGGTGGTGGCGACCAGCCTGGACGACCGCGAGATGATCGAACTCGGCGGCGAGACCGGGGATTGGGAACTGGACCGCCGCACGGTCAGCCGTGCGGAACTGATCGGCATCATGCGCCCCCGGGTCGAGGAGATCCTGGAAGAGGTGCGCGCCCGGCTCGACGCCGCCGGATTCGAATACCTGCCCAGCCAGCAGATCGTCCTGACGGGCGGTACCAGCCAGATTCCGGGACTGGATGCCCTGGCGCCGAAAATCCTCGGCCAGCAGGTGCGAATCGGTCGCCCGCTGCGCGTCCAGGGGCAGCCGCAGGCGGCGACGGGATCGGCCTTTGCCAGCGCGATCGGGCTGTGCCTATTCGCCGCGCATCCGCAGGACGAGTGGTGGGATTTCGAGATTCCGGCCGATCGCTATCCCGTGCGGTCGCTGCGCAGAGCGGTAAAATGGTTCAAGGACAACTGGTAACCGCAATATCTTGAAGTGCAGGCGAAATGCCGCCTATTCACAGCGGCGCCTGTCCAGATTTTGTGGCGGAACCGTGTTTTTCGGGTGACGCATCGGCATGAAAAAGTTAAATTTCCCGGAAACGAGGCGGCGTAGCCCTCGCATTTCTGGCGGAACACCAAGACAGGCGGACCTACCGATGACACTCAATCTGATGATGCCCCAGCAGGACGACCTGAAACCCCGGATCACCGTGTTCGGCGTGGGTGGGGCCGGTGGCAACGCGGTCAATAACATGATCGAGAAGCAGCTCGAAGGGGTCGAGTTCGTCGTCGCCAATACCGACGCGCAGGCGCTGGCGCAGAGCCTGGCGCAGCAGAAGGTTCAGATGGGCGTCAAGGTGACCGAGGGGCTGGGCGCGGGCGCGCGGCCATCGGTCGGCGCCGCCGCCGCGGAAGAGACGATCGAGGAGATCGTCGATCACCTGGCCGGGGCGCATATGTGCTTCATCACCGCCGGCATGGGCGGCGGCACCGGGACCGGCGCCGCGCCGATCATCGCCCAGGCCGCGCGCGAGCTTGGCGTTCTGACCGTGGGCGTCGTGACCAAGCCGTTCCAGTTCGAGGGCGCCAAGCGCATGCGTCAGGCCGAGGACGGGGTCGAGGCGCTGCAGAAGATGGTCGATACGCTGATCATCATTCCCAACCAGAACCTGTTCCGCCTGGCCAACGAGAAGACGACCTTCACCGAAGCCTTCGCGCTGGCCGACGACGTTCTGTATCAGGGCGTCAAGGGCGTGACCGACCTGATGGTCCGGCCCGGCCTGATCAACCTCGATTTCGCCGATGTCCGCGCCGTCATGGACGAGATGGGCAAGGCGATGATGGGCACGGGCGAGGGCGAGGGCGAGGATCGCGCGCTGCAGGCCGCCGAAAAGGCCATTGCCAACCCGCTGCTGGACGAGATCAGCCTGAACGGCGCCAAGGGCGTTCTGATCAACATCACCGGCGGGCACGACCTGACCCTGTTCGAGCTGGACGAGGCGGCGAATGTCATCCGCGAGAAGGTGGATGCCGATGCCAACATCATCGTCGGGTCGACCCTGGACGACACGATGGAAGGCAAGATGCGCGTGAGCGTCGTGGCGACCGGCATCGACGCCTCGCAGGTCAAGAGCGACATCCCCCTGCCGCGCCGCCGTCTGGCCGAGCCGCTGCCGTCGTCGCAGCTCGAATCCGCGGCCGAATCCACCCGCGCTCCGGCGCAGCAGCAGCCCGCGCCGCAGCCCGCCCCGGCCGCCGCGCAGTACCAGCAGCCGGCACCGCAGCCCGCCCCGCAGCGCGAACCCGACTTCTTCGCCGACACAGCGCCGCAGCGCCGTGCCGCCCAGGAACGTCCCGAACCCGCCGCGCAGGATTACGACGACCTGCCGCCGCCGGCCTATCGGCCGGAGCCGGCCGCGCAGACCGAAGAGGCTCCGGCACAGCGGGCCGCCTCGGCGCCCGGCACGCCCACGCCCGAGGCGCTGGCGCGCCTGAAGGCGGCGGTGCGCAACAATCCGGTCGCGGCCGAACGCGCCGCCGCCGCCCAGCCCCAACCGGCCGATCACGGTCAGGCCGATCGCCCGCGCTTCGGCATCAACACGCTGATCAACCGCATGACGGGTCATCCCGAACAGGGGCAGGCCGACCGGGCCCAGCCCGAGCGTGCCGCCGGCGGCCAGCCGCCGCTTCGCCGCCCCCAGGCGGTGCAGCAGGCCTATGAGGACGAGGATATGTCGCCCGAGCAGGAGCGGATCGAAATCCCCGCCTTCCTGCGGCGTCAGGCGAACTGAAGCCGGCAGGACGGCGAATGACGGAAGGGTCGGCCAGGCGCCGGCCCTTTTGCCGTTTCTGGGCCCACGGTCCGCCGCCGCGCGCCGGGGCGCCGGGGGCGCGGCGGCGGCGGGGTTTCGCCCACGCATCGTGGCCGTGTTACAAGCCGTTGCAAACTTTGAATTGTGATCGCGACGCCCTGCGCTTAGCTGACACCTGCACCCGGGGGGACAAACCGGGCAGGGCAGCCAAGGGGCGAGAGGATGCAGACGACGATCAAGACTCCGGTCTCATTCAGCGGCATCGGCCTGCATGGCGGCCGGCCCGTGCGCATGACCCTGCGCCCCGGCCCGGCCGAATACGGAATCTGGTTCCGCCGCACCGACGTCTCCGGGCGCGACGATCTGATCCCCGCCCGGTGGGACAGCGTCGAGCCGTCGCAGCTCTGCACCCGCCTGACCAATGCCGACGGCGTGTCCGTTTCGACGGTCGAACATGTCATGGCGGCAATCGCCGGCTGCGGCATCCACAACCTTCTGATCGAGATCGACGGACCCGAAGTGCCGATCCTGGACGGGTCCAGCGCGCCCTTCGTCTCGGCGATCCTGCGCCGGGGGCTGCGGGGCCTCGACGCGCCGATCCGGGTGCTGCAGGTGCTGGACCGGGTCGAGGTGCGCAACGGCAATGCCTGGGCCCGGCTCGATCCCGCCGACACGCTCGAGATCGATTTCCGCATCGATTTCGCCGATGCCGCCATCGGCCGGCAGGACAAGCGGCTGGTCATGGCCAACGGCACCTTCGTGCGCGAACTTTGCGACAGCCGCACCTTCTGCCGGCAGTCGGATGTGGATGCGATGCATGCGCGCGGGCTCGCGCTCGGCGGTTCGCTGGAAAACGCGGTGGTCGTGGATGGCGCCCGCGTGCTGAGCCCCGGCGGGCTGCGCCACGCGGACGAGGCCGTGCGCCACAAGATGCTCGACGCGCTCGGGGATCTCGCCCTTGCCGGGGCGCCGCTGCTGGCGCGCTATACCGGCAACCGCGCGGGCCATGCGATGACGAACGCCCTGCTGCGGGCGCTGTTCGCGCGTCCCGGCGCCTGCCGGATGGTCACCTGCGACGCCGCAACGGCGCGGCGCCTGCCCGGAGCGGGGCTGAACCGCCAGGACGCGCCACTGGCGGCGTGACCCGCGCGGCGCCCCCTGCTTAGGCGTTTTGCCCTGCATTCTTCTGTGCTAGACCGGCCCAAAGAAACGGGACGAGGTGGACGAGTGGCGGGTTCCATGACAGGCGCGAGAGGGGCCGCGCTGCTTCTGACGGTCGCCCTGCTCGCCGGATGCGGCGGCCGCTTCGCGACGCGCGAGGCGCCGCTCGACAGTTTCTCGGCGGAAGAGATCTACAAGCGCGCCGAATTCGAGCTTGAGAACCGCAATCCCAAGGATGCCGCGCGCTATTTCTCCGAGGTTGAGCGGCTGTATCCCTATTCCGACTGGGCCAAGCGGGCGCTGATCATGGAGGCGTTCTCGTATCACCGCGACCGCGACTACGAAAACAGCCGCGCCACGGCGCAGCGCTATCTCGACTTCTATCCCGGGGCCGAGGATGCCGCCTATGCCCAGTATCTGCTGGCGCTGAGCTATTACGACCAGATCGACGATGTGGGCCGGGATCAGGGGCTGACATTCCAGGCGCTCCAGGCCCTGCGCACGGTCATCGAGACCTATCCCGACAGCGAATACGCCCGCTCGGCCGTGCTGAAATTCGACCTGGCCTTCGACCATCTGGCCGCCAAGGAGATGGAGATCGGCCGCTATTACCTGAAGCGGCGCAACTTCACGGCCGCGGTCAATCGTTTCCGCGTGGTCGTCGAGCAATTCCAGACCACCAGCCACACGCCCGAGGCGCTCTATCGTCTGGTCGAGGCGTATCTGTCGCTCGGTCTGGTGAACGAGGCACGGACGGCGGGGGCGATCCTCGGCTACAACTTCCGTTCGACCGAATGGTATCAGGACGCCTACACGCTTCTGGCGGGGCGCGGGCTGACGCTGGAACCGGCGGGCGACAGCTGGCTCAGCCGGATCTATCGCCAGGTGGTGCGCGGCGAGTGGCTTTGACATGCGGCGGGCCCGGGCCCGCGCGGCGGTGATCTGACGATGCTGCGCGGTCTCGACATTCGCGACGTGCTGCTGATCGACCGGCTGGAACTGGATTTCCAGCCGGGGCTGAACGTGCTGACCGGCGAAACCGGGGCGGGCAAGTCGATCCTGCTCGACGCGCTCGGTTTCGTGCTCGGCTGGCGGGGCCGGGCCGATCTGGTCCGGCAGGGGGCCGAGCAGGGCGAGGTCACGGCCTGGTTCGACCTGTCGGACGACCATCCGGCGCAGGCGGTGCTGGACGAGGCGGGGCTGGGCCGCACCGAAGAATTGATCCTGCGGCGGGTGAACACGCGCGACGGCCGCAAGACAGCCTATGTCAACGACCGGCGCAGCTCGGGCGACGTGCTGCGGCGCCTGTCGGAAACGCTGGTGGAACTGCATGGCCAGCACGACGATCGCGGGCTTCTGAACCCAAGGGGACACCGGCAGTTGCTGGATGCCTTCGCCGGTGCCGAAGACCGGCTGGCGGCCGTCCGCGCCGCCTGGCGCGCCTGGCAGCGCAGCCGCGCCGACGAGACGGCGGCGCGGGCCGCGCTGGACGCGGTGCGGACGGAAGAGGATTTCCTGCGCCATGCGGTGGCGGAACTCGATGCCCTGGCCCCCGAGCCGGGCGAGGAGGCGGCGCTCGATGTCGAACGCCGCCGCATGCAGGCGGCCGAGCGCGTGCGCGGGGACGTGGTGCGCGCCCATGCCGCCCTGGGCCCCGAGGGGGCCGAGGGCCTGACCACCGACGCCCTGCGCTGGCTGGACGGCGCCGCCGAAGCGGCCGAGGGGCGGCTGGACGGGGCGCTCGCGGCGCTTGAACGGGCGCAGAACGAACTGGCCGAGGCCGAACAGGAGGTGGCCCGCGCGCTCGACGCGATGGATGTCGATCCGCGCGCGCTGGAGGCGGCCGAGGAACGGCTGTTCGCCATCCGCGCCCTGGCGCGCAAGCACAGCCAGTTGCCCGACGATCTGGCCGGCTTTGCCGACACGTTGCGCGGGCGGCTGGCGGCGCTGGATGCGGGCGAGGCCGATCTGGCGGATCTGGCCCGGCGGGTGGCCGAGGCGGAAGCGGCCTATGACGCGGCCGCGGCGGCGCTCGGCCGGCACCGGCAGGACGCGGCGGGGCGGCTGGACGCGGTCATGGCCGCCGAGCTCGCGCCGCTGAAGATGGAGCGCGCCGTCTTCACCACACAGGTCACGGCCGCGGAACCCGGCCCCGACGGGCGCGATGCGGTCGCCTTTACCGTCGCCACCAATCCCGGCGCCCCGGCCGGCCCGCTGGACAAGATCGCCTCGGGCGGCGAACTCAGCCGGTTCCTGCTGGCGCTGAAGGTGGCGTTGACCCAGCAAGCGGCGGGGCTGACGCTGATCTTCGACGAGATCGATCGCGGCGTCGGCGGGGCCACCGCCGACGCGGTGGGGCGGCGTCTGGCGGCGCTGGCCCGCGACGCGCAGGTGCTGGTCGTCACCCATTCCCCGCAGGTCGCCGCCCTGGGCCAGCATCACTGGCGCGTGGAAAAGCGGGTGACCGGCGATGTCACCACGTCCAGCGTTGTGCCGCTGGACCCCGCGGCGCGGATCGACGAGATCGCGCGGATGCTGTCGGGCGATACGATCACCGACGAGGCGCGCGGCGCCGCCCGGGCCCTGCTGACCGGCTGACCCGGCGGGCGCCGGCGCCTGTCAGCCCGCGCCCGAGGTGCCGGATGGCGGCACCCGGTAATCCCGGGGCGTCAGCGCGCCGCCGTCACGCAGCAGCGTTTCCGCGCCGGGAACGATGTCGGTGTTCTGCGCGGCGACGCAGAGCCAATCCCCGCCGGGCTGCCGCGCCAGCACGAAGGTCAGGATCCCGCGCCGGGTGCCGGCGGCGGCTCCGTCGGGGGCAAGCTGACCGGTGAGGGTGACGCGGGCCTGCACGACAGCCGCGTCGGCGCCCAGGTGCCGCAGCCGCGTCCGGCCGATGGTCAGGCGACTGTCGCGGAAGAAGGTGGCCAGCCCGTAGCGGTGCGCCGCCTCGATGGCCGCGCGGTCGCGCCACCACAGCCCGACGACGTTGACGAAATCGGCATCCTCGGCAAACAGCGCGGCAAGCGCCGCCGCATCGCGCCGGTTCCAGGCATCTGCAAAGGCGCGCGGCATGTCCTGCGGCGCGGCCAGGGTCACGGCTGCGGCACCACCTTGCCGGGGTTCATCACGTTCGCCGGGTCCAGCACGCGCTTGATATCGCCCATCACGGCCCAGGCCTCGCCGTGCTCGGCCTGCATGTATTCCAGCTTGCCCATGCCGATCCCGTGCTCGCCGGTGACGGTCCCGCCCAGGCGCAGCGCCCGCTCGGCCATGCGCGCGGCGATGGCGCGGGCGGCGGCAAGGTCGGCCGGATCGTCGGGACGCGCCATCAGAACCGCGTGAAAGTTCCCGTCGCCCACATGGCCCAGGATCGGCCCGGCGATCTGCGAGGCGGCGATGTCGGCCTGCGTCTCTTCGACCGCCTCGGCCATCCGCGAGATCGGAACGCAGATATCGGTGACGATCGCGGTGGCGCCCGGACGCGATTGCAGGATCGACCAATAGGCGTGATGCCGCATCTTCCACAGCCGGTTGCGATCTTCGGGCAGGTGGGCGCGCTGGATGTCGCGCGCCCCGTATTCATCGGCGATCTCGGCAAAGCGGGCGGCGTCTTCGGCCACGCCGCTCTCGGTCCCGTGGAATTCGACCATCAGATGCGGCGCCTCGGGAAGGCCCGCGCCGGCCGCGCGGTTGAAGGCGGCGACCGATTGCCCGTCCACGAACTCGATCCGGGCCATGGGAATGCAGTTCTGGATGGTGGCGATCACCGTCTCGACAGCCGGACCCATCGCGGGGAAGGCGCAGGTCGCCGCGGCCACGGCCTCGGGCAGGCCGTACAGGCGCAGGGTCAGCTCGGTCACCAGGCCGAGCGTCCCCTCAGAGCCGACGAACAGGCCGGTCAGGTCGTAGCCGGCCGACGATTTGCGCGCCCGCGAGCCGGTGCGGATCACGCGACCATCCGCCAGAACCACTTCGAGCCCGCGGACGTTGTCGCGCATCGTGCCGTAGCGCACGGCGGTGGTGCCCGAGGCCCGGGTCATCGCCATTCCGCCGAGCGCGGCATCGGCCCCCGGATCGACCGGGAAGAACAGGCCCGTCGCCCGCAGCTCGGTGTTCAGCGCCTCGCGCCGCAGACCGGGCTGGACCCGGCAATCCATGTCGGCGGCGCTGACCTCGATCAGCCGGTTCATCCGGGCGAAGTCCACGACGACGCCGCCGCGGGCGGCCAGATTGCCGCCCTCAAGCGAGGTGCCGGCGCCCCAGCCGACGATCGGGCAGCCGTGGCGCGCGCAGATCCGGGCGATCTGCGCCACCTCGGCGGTATCGTGCGGATAGGCGACCGCATCGGGCGGCGTCAGCGGGAAATGCGTTTCGGAGCGGCCATGCGCCTCCAGTTCTGCCTTGGAGCGGACCAGCCGTTCCCCTAGAAAGTTCCCAAGTTCCGAAACTGCGTCCTGGATTGTCATGATCTGCGCCCGATACCCGTTTCGGACGGGACCCTAGGCCAGGCGGACGGCCGGGGGAAGCCGGAGAAGGCACAGGTCCGCCGCGAGCGTCCGATGCCCAACAAGCCCTTTCTGGTCCGACAGATGCAGGACAGCGCCACGGTGTTCCGGTCCGGCTGGACCCTGTTGCGCAGCCGCGGCCCCAGCCAGATCCAGTTCTGGTTCATCGCCCTGCTCGTCGGGGTGGTGTCGGGGGTGGCGGCGCTGCTGTTCCGCAAGGGGATCGACGCGGTGCAGACCGTGCTCTACGGCACCGAGGACGTGACCCGTCTGAACAGCTTCGCCAGCACCCTGCCATGGTACTGGATCGTGCTGGTGCCGGTTCTGGGCGGGTTGGTCGTGGGTCAGATCCTGCACCGCTTCACGCCGGATATGCGGGTGCGGTCTGTGGCCGACGTGATCGAGGGCGCGGCGCTGAACGAGGGCCGGGTCGAGAAGGGCGCCGGCACGGCCTCGGCGCTGGCGTCGCTGATCACCCTGGGGTCGGGCGGGTCCAGCGGGCGCGAGGGCCCGGTCGTGCACATGGCGGCCGTCATCGCCACCTGGGTGTCCAACCGCATCCATGCCAACGGGATCACGGGCCGCGATCTTCTGGGCTGCGCGGTGGCGGCGGCGGTATCGGCCAGCTTCAACGCGCCGATCGCCGGGGCGCTCTTCGCGCTCGAGGTGGTGCTGCGCCATTTCGCCGTGCATGCCTTCGCGCCCATCGTCGTGGCCAGCGCGGCGGGCACCGTCATCAACCGGCTGGAATTCGGCGACGTGACCGAGTTCTCGCTGCCGAACTTCAACGCGCTGGCCTTCTATGTCGAGCTTCCGGCCTTCCTGATCCTCGGTCTGGTCTGCGGGCTGATTGCGGTGGTGCTGATGTGGGCCATCTTCTGGGCCGACGATGCGGCCAACCGCGCACAGGCGCGCCTCAAGGTGCACGGGGCCCTGCGGCCGGGCCTGGCCGGACTGCTTCTGGGGCTGATGGCACTGGTCTTTCCGCAGATCATCGGCGTGGGGTACGAGACGACGTCGCTCGCCCTGACCGGCAATCTGGGCCTGGGCGAAGCGGTGGCCATTGCCGTGGCCAAGGTGGCGGCGGTGGCGATCACCATGGGCGGGCGGATGGGCGGCGGCGTCTTCTCGCCGTCGCTGATGACCGGGGCGCTGACCGGGCTCGCCTTCGGATACGTGGCGACGGGGCTGGCCCCCGATCTGTCGGGCTCGCCCACGCTCTACGCCCTGGCAGGGATGGGGGCGGTGGCCGCGGCGGTGCTGGGGGCGCCGGTCTCGACCACGCTCATCGTCTTCGAACTGACCGGGGACTGGCAGACCGGGCTGGCGGTGATGGTCGCCGTCTCGACCTCGACCGCGCTGGCGTCGCGGCTGGTGGACCGGTCGTTCTTTCTGACGCAGCTCGAGCGGCGCAACGTCCATCTGGCGCGGGGGCCGCAGGCCTATCTTCTGTCGATGTTCCGCGTCGCCAATGTCATGCGGCCGCCCGAGGATCCCCGCGCCGCCCCGGACGACGCCATGTGGGAGGCGATCGAGGCCGGCGATTACGTCGAGGGCAATGCGACGCTCGAGGCCGCGATGCCGATCTTCGAGGACACGCAGCGCAACTTTCTGCCGGTGGTGCGGATGAACGAGAAGGGCGCCCCGCCCGAGATCCTGGGCGCGCTGTTCCATGTCGATGCGCTGCGGGCCTATAACCGCGCGCTCGCGGCCACCGCCGCCGAGGAGCATTCCTGAGCGGCGGCGCGCCTCAGATCTCTTCGACCGTGGCCTTTTCGGGATCGAAGCTCAGATAGCCGGCGATGTCGCGCGCCGCCGGTTTCGGGTCCTCGTAGCTCCAGGCCGCGTCCTGGATCAGGCCGCTTTTCGTGTGGATCGTGTAATAGCTGGCCTCGCCCTTGCGCGGGCAGGTCGTGCTCAGCTCGGACGGTTCCAGAAAGGCGGTGGCGATGTCGTCGCGCGGGAAATAGATGCGGTCCTCGTGCCCGGCCTCGCGCAGGCGCAGTGCGTCGCCGCTTTCGCCGATGACCGCGCCGCCGGCGCGGACCACCCAGGTTCCCCCCGCAGGGGCGATGCTGATCTCGTCGGACATTGGCGTCTCCTCGTCTGGTGTGTCTGATGGCAGGGGCCGGGCGGCCGGTTCAGATGGGGCGGGTCGCCTGGTCCAGCCAGCCGCGCGCGTCCCCGTCCAGCCGGGGGGCGATGCGTTCGGCCACCGCCTGGTGATAGGCGTTCAGCCAGTCGCGCTCGTCCCCCGAGAGCATCGCCGCGTTGATCAGGCGGCGGTCGATCGGCGCATGGGTCAATGTGCGGAAGCACAGCATCTCGCGGTCGTCGCCGCCGGGCAGGGGAGGGGCGGGCTCGACGACCACCAGGTTCTCGATGCGGATGCCAAAGGCGCCTTCGCGGTAATATCCCGGCTCGTTCGACAGGATCATGCCGGGTTCCAGCGGCACCTCGCCCGTGCGGCTCAGGCGTTGCGGGCCCTCGTGCACGCCCAGATAGACGCCGACGCCATGGCCGGTGCCGTGATCGTAATCCTGCCCCGCCATCCACAGATGGATCCGCGCCAACGGGTCGAGATCGCGCCCGGCCAGCCCCCTGGGCCAGCGCGCGCGGCTGACCGCGATCATCCCCTGAAGCACCCGGGTGAAGCAGGCCCGGTGTTCGGCCGAGGGCTGGCCGATGGCGACGGTGCGGGTGATGTCGGTGGTGCCGTCCAGATACTGCCCGCCGGAATCGACCAGAAGCAGCTCGCCCCGCCGCAGGGGGCGGTTCGTCTGCTCGGTCACGCGGTAATGGACGATGGCGCCGTTCGGCCCCGATCCGGCGATGGTGTCGAACGAGATGTCGCGCAGGGCATTGGTGTCGCGCCGGAACCCTTCCAGCGCGCTCACCACGTCGATCTCGGTCACCCGCGCGCCGTCGGCCAGGGCCTCGGCCCGGCTGTCGAGCCAGTGCAGGAACCGGCACATCGCCGCCCCGTCGCGCAGATGCGCCTCGCGGGTCGCGGCGATCTCCGCCTCGGTCTTGCGCGCCTTGGGCAGGATGCAGGGATCGTCGGCCCAGGCGATGGCGATCTCGGCCTCGGACAGCAGCCGGGCCACGGCGCATGGCGCGCTGCGCCGGTCCAGCCGGACGGGACCGTCGAGCTGGCGCAGCGCCGGGACGAAATCGGTCGCCGGCAGAATGCGCACATCCTCGCCCAGGTGATCGCGCAGGCCGTCGGCCCGGCCGTCGCCGGCGAAGAACTCGGCCCGTCCCGACGCGTAGAGAAGGCAGAAACCGTGCGCCACGGGCGTATGCGCGATATCGGCGCCGCGGATGTTCAAGAGCCAGGCGATGCTGTCGGGCAGGGTCAGAACGGCCACCGCCTGTCCGGCCTCGCGCAGCAGGGCCGCCGCCTCGTCCCGCTTTTCGCGGTGGAAGCGCCCGGCCAGGGTGACGGGATAGGCTTCGATCCCCCCCGCGGGCGGGGGCGGCTGGTCGGGCCAGATCCGGTCGATCAGGTTGTCGGTGGCGGTCAGGGCGATGTCGCGGGGGGCCAGCGCCTCGCGCAGCTTCTCGATCTCGTCGACGCCGTGCAGCCAGGGATCGAACCCGACGACCGCGCCGGACGCCAGCTTTTCGGCCATCCAGGGCCCCAGCCGGGTGTCGGGCCAGGGAAGCACCGTCAGAACCGAGTCGTCCACCTGATCCCGGGCCTGCACCCGATACCGGCCGTCCACGAACAGGCCCGCCTCGTCGGCCAGGATCGCGGCGAATCCGGCCGAGCCGGTGAACCCGGTGAGCCAGGCCAGCCGCTCGTCCCGGGGGGACACGTATTCGCCCTGATGCGCATCCGACCGGGGCACCAGAAAGGCGTCCAGCCCTTCCGCCGCCATCTGACGGCGCAGCGCGGCGATCCGCGGCGGCCCCTGATCGGGCGCGGTGGCGGCGGCAAAGGTCTGGAACATCAGCCGGCCCGCCTGATCCCGCGGAACCGGGCCCGGGCGCGGGGATCGTTGTCGAACAGCGCGGCCAGTTGTTCGGTCATGGCACCGGCGAGTTGCTCGACATCGGTGATGGTGACCGCGCGGTCGTAGTAGCGGGTCACGTCATGCCCGATGCCGATGGCGATCAGCTCGACCGCGCGGCGCCGGCCGACCATGGCGATCACGTCGCGCAGGTGCTTCTCGAGATAGTTCGCCGGGTTCACCGACAGGGTGGAATCGTCCACCGGCGCGCCGTCCGAGATGACCATCAGCACCTTGCGCGCCTCGGGGCGGGCCAGCATCCGCCGATGCGCCCATTCCAGCGCCTCGCCGTCGATATTCTCTTTCAGGAGCCCCTCTTTCATCATCAGGCCCAGATTGGGCCGGGCGCGCCGCCAGGGGGCATCGGCGGATTTGTAGATGATGTGGCGCAGGTCGTTCAGCCGGCCGGGCGTCGCCGGGCGTGCCTCGGCCAGCCAGCGTTCGCGCGACTGCCCGCCCTTCCAGGCACGGGTGGTGAAGCCCAGTATCTCGCACTTGACCTGGCAGCGCTCCAGCGTCCGCGCCAGCACGTCGGCACAGATCGCGGCGATCGAGATCGGGCGCCCGCGCATCGAACCCGAATTGTCCAGCAGCAGCGTGACGACGGTGTCGCGGAATTCGGTGTCGTGCTCGATCTTGAACGAAAGCGGCGTGGTGGGGTTGGCGACGACGCGGGCCAGCCGTCCGCCGTCGAGGATCCCTTCTTCGCGGTCGAACTCCCAGCTCCGGTTCTGCTGCGCCTGAAGCCGGCGCTGAAGCTTGTGGGCCAGCCGCCCCACCGCGCCCTTCAGCGGGTCGAGCTGCTGGTCAAGATAGGCGCGCAGCCGCTCCAGCTCGGCGGGTTCGGCCAGATCCTCGGCGCGGATCTCCTCGTCGAACTCGGTGGTGAAGACGCGGTAATCGGGGTCGGCCTCGCTGATCGGGGCCGGGGCGGGCGGCTCGACCGGTGCCTCGCCTTCGGGCAGTTCGGTCTCCTCGCCCGTTTCGGCATCGGCCGTGTCGTCCATGGATACCTGGGCCTGGCTGGCATCGTCGGTCTGGTCCTGGCTCTGCTCGGGGCTGGCCTCGGCGTCGTCGCCCGATTCCTGGTCGTCGCCCTGGCTGTCCTGCTCGTCCTGGCTCTCGTCCTCTTCGGCGGTCTCGTCCTCGTCGGGATTGTCGGCATCGGGATCGTCGCCAAGCTGGTCGCCGAAGCCCAGATCCTCGATCACCTGCCGGGCGACGCGGGCAAAGGCCGCCTGATCGCCCAGTGTCGTGTCGATCGCGTCCAGCGTCGCGCCGGCATTGTCCTCGATGAAGCCGCGCCACAGATTCATCGCCGTGTCGGCGCCGCCGGGCAGGGTGCGGCCCGTGGCCAGATGCCGGACCAGGTAGCCGGCCGCGACCGCCAGCGGAACCTCGTCGGTGGAAACCACCTGTCCGTAACCCTTGCGCTGCGCGTCGGCCCCGATCTTGGCGTCGATATTCCCGGCCGTCCCCGGCATGTCGCGGGCGCCCACCGCCTCGCACCGGGCCATCTCCATCGCCTCGTACAGATCGCGCGCCATCTGTCCCTGGGGCGCATAGCGGCTGAACGTGCCCCGGTCGTGATACTTGCGGCGCAGCGCATAGCTGTCGGCCGTGCCGCGGGCCAGCAGCACCTCGTCCCGGGTCATGCGGCGGCTGACCTGGGGCAGGCGGATCCCGTCATTGGTCATGCCGGGCGGATCGACCGAGAAAGTCACCGACAATTCGCGGTCGTCGGCCAGAACCTTGGTGGCTTCGGACAGCGCCTTCTTGAACGGGTCGGCCGGGTTGTCGTTGGGCTTGCTCATGCCCGTCAATCTAGCGGTCTGCGGGCCGGACACAATGGACCAGATCGGCGGACCGGAATGCGCGACCCGATGGCGCAGGTTGCACGGATCGAAACAATGTCGCGCGACGTCGGTTGCACTACCAAGGCGGCCGGTCCGGGCCGCGCCCATTTCCGAGGAGGAGACCATGTCGATCAATCGCGGAACCGTCTTTGCATCCGCCACCGCGGCGCTTCTGGCGCTGTCGCTCCCGGCCGTCGCCCAGACGGGCACCACCCAATCCGGCACCACCCAATCCGGCACCAGCCAGCCGGCCACCGGCCAGACCGGGCAGGCGGCGGAAACCGGCGGCACGGGGCAGGAGGTGGCGCCCACCACGCCCCTGGTCGGGACCGGAACCGACAATTCGGGCAGCGGTGCCACGGGCGGCGATACCGTCGGCAGCGGTGACGGCGCATCGTCGGATATCGCGCCCACGACCCCCCTGGTCGGGACCGGCACGGCCGACACCGTTGGCGGCAGCGGGTCGGGGGCGGGCTCGGCCAGCGGCGGGATCACGGGCAACGCCACCGGCGGAGAGCTGGGCGGCGCCACCGGCACCGGCGCGATGACGGGTCGGGCCGGCACCGGCTCGGGCAATGCGACCACCGGCCGGGCGGGCAGCGCCACCGCAGCCCAGAGCGGCGGCGGCGATGCGTCGGGCGGAACCGGCACGGGCGATGTCCGCAAGTTCGAGACGCCCGACATGGTCAGCCAGGGCGATACCGATGGTTCGAATTCTGACCGTAGCGCAGCCGACACCGGCGACGCTGCCCGCAGCGCGCAATCCGGCGACATGCGCCGCCCCTCGGACAGCATGGATCGCGGAATGGGCAGCGACCCGCGCAGCCAGGACGGTGCGACGATCATGCTGGATATCGAAGGGTTCACGCAGGAGATCTACGAACGCGGCTACCGCCAGGGGTATCTGCGCGGCATCGCCGACGCCCGGCAGCGCATCATGCGCGAGATGGACGACCGCCGGAGCCAGATGCGGGACGAACGCGAGCGCCAGCGTCAGGCCGCGCGCGGCGGCGAACGCGGAAGCATCATCATGCTGCCGCCGGGCATGTCGCCGGAGGCGTTCATCGACCGTCTGATGCAGGAGAACGAGCGCATGCAGGGCGGCAGCGGCTCGAACTGACGACCTACGGCGGCCGGTGCTTCACCGGCCGCCGTAGCAGACCGTCGGCGAATGATCCGAAGTGCCCAGAGGCTCAGCGGCCCGCATCGCGGGCCGCGCCGGTTCAGCGCGCGGCCGCCGAGGCCGCGCTTTCGGGCAGTTCCTCGTCGAAGCAGCGCTGGTAGAACTCGGCCACCGTCTCGCGTTCCAGCTCGTCGCACTTGTTCAGGAAGGTCAGGCGGAAGGCGTAGCCGACATTGCGGAAGATATTGGCGTTCTGCGCCCAGGCGATCACGGTCCGCGGGCTCATCACCGTGGACAGGTCGCCCGCCATGAAGGCGGTGCGCGTCAGGTCGGCGACCGTCACCATCTGGCTGATGATGCGGCGGCCCTTTTCCGTGTTGTAGGTCGGCGCCTTGGACAGCACGATCGCGGTCTCGGCGTCGTGCGACAGGTAGTTCAGGGTCGCGACCAGGCTCCAGCGGTCCATCTGACCCTGGTTGATCTGCTGCGTGCCGTGATACAGGCCCGTCGTGTCGCCCAGACCGACGGTGTTCGCAGTGGCGAACAGCCGGAAATGCGGGTTCGGCGTGATCACCTCGTTCTGGTCGAGCAGCGTCAGCTTGCCATCCGTTTCCAGGACGCGCTGGATCACGAACATCACATCCGCCCGGCCGGCATCGTATTCGTCAAAGACGATGGCCGTCGGGTTGCGCAGGGCCCAGGGCAGGATCCCCTCCTGGAACTCGGTCACCTGCACGCCGTCGCGCAGCTTGATGGCGTCCTTGCCGATCAGGTCGATCCGGCTGATATGGCTGTCCAGGTTCACCCGGACGCAGGGCCAGTTCAGGCGGCTGGCGACCTGTTCGATATGGGTCGATTTCCCGGTGCCGTGATAGCCCTGGATCATCACGCGGCGGTTGTGGCTGAACCCCGCCAGGATGGCGAGCGTCGTGTCGGGATCGAACTTGTAGGTCGGATCCTCGGCCGGAACCCGGTCGGACCGCTCGGCGAAGCCCTTGACCACCATGTCGGTATCGATCCCGAAGGTCTCGCGCACCGAGATCTCTTCGGTCGGTTTCGCGTGGATGTCCATCGTTCCGTCCGCCATGATCCGTCCTTCCCGCGCCGCGCCCGGAAGCCGCGGCCTGTGCCTTTCGCCAGCCGGGATGCAACATATCCCGCAGCGGTGCAAGGGAAAGGCAGGCGGCGGTGGGTCCGGTCAGAAACCGTAAAGCGCCGCGGGGTTGTCGACCAGAATGCGCTGGCGGCTGCCGGCATCGGGCACGGCCTGGTGAAACGCATCGACAAGCTGGCCGGCATCGGGCGGCTCGGCCCCCGGCGCGCCGAGATGCGGCCAGTCGGACCCCCACAGGCAGCGTTCGCCATTCGCCTCGACCAGGGCCGCGACGAAGGGATCGGCCGCGGCATAGGGCGGCGAGGCGACGCGGTACACCCCCGACAACTTCACCCAGGTGCCGTTTTCGACCAGACGGCGCAGCATGGCGAAACCCGGCGCGTCGGTCCCGGCCGCCACATCCGGCCGGCCCAGATGTTCCACCGCAACCGGCACGGGCAGCCCGGCGATCTGGTCCTGCAACTCGGGCAGATGCGCCTCGGCCTCGGCCCGCAGCTCGATATGCATGTCGCGGTCGGCCAGAAGCGGGGCGAGGCGCTCGGCCTCGCGCCAGGCGGCGGCGCCGTGGCGGATCAGGTCGATCCGAACCGCGATCATTCCGGCCCGCGACAGCCGGTCCAGAGCATCGCCGCCCGCGCCCTCCTGCACCAGCCCCACACCGCGAAAGCCGTGGCCGAGGCGGCGCAGCGTCTCGGCCGTGACGGCGTTGTCCGAGCCGAAGAGCGGCGATTGCACGATCACCCCCCGGCTGAGGCCGAGCGCCTCCATATGATCGCGGAAGATGTCGAGCCAGTCCTCGAACCCGCCGCGATAGGCGGGGCGCCCCGGTTCGGCCCGGGGGGGAAGGGGCAGGTCGGCCGGCCCGCCGACCATGTGCACATGGGTGTCGCAGGCGCCCGGCGGCGGCTGCACGCTCGGCGGTTTCGGGCGGGCGAGGGGGCCGCGCGCCTCGGGCAGGTCCTGCGTTGTGTCGGGCGTGCGGTCGGGTGTGGCGGCGGCGATGGTGTCGGGGTCATCCATAGGCGGCCAGCATCTCCTTGAGGTCGCTCAGCGTATTGGCCTCCTGGGCCGGCTTGTCGTGCCGCCACCGCGCCATCCGGGGAAAGCGCAGCGCGACGCCCGACTTGTGGCGCGGGCTGGCCTGGATGCCCTCGAAGGCGATCTCGAAGACATGTTCCGGTTTTACAGCGCGCACAGGGCCATATCGTTCCAGCGTGTTGCGCCGGACCCAGGCGGTGATGCGGCGGAATTCCTCGTCCGTCAGCCCGGAATACGCCTTGGTGAAGGGCACAAGCTCGTTTCCCGACCAGACCGCGAAGGTGAAGTCGGTGAAGAGGTTCGCCCGCCGCCCGTGCCCCTGCTGCGCGTAGACCAGCACGGCGTCGAGGGTCAGCGGATCGACCTTCCATTTCCACCAGTCGCCCTTGCGCCGGCCGTCGCGATAGGGGCTGTCGCGGCGTTTCAGCATCACGCCTTCGGCGCCGGCATCCCGAGCGGCCTCGCGGGCCCGGGCCAGGGCCGCCCAATCCGCGAAGGGCACGGCCGGCGACAGGCGCAGCGGCGCCTCGGGCGGGGCCGCGGAGACGAGCCGCCCCAGCTCGGCCCGGCGCTCGGCGAAGGGGCGGGGGCGGATATCCTCCGACTGCCATTCCAGAAGGTCATAGGCCATCAGGATGACCGGCGCCTCGCGCAGAAGCGTCTTCGGCACGGTCTTGCGGCCGATCCGCTTCTGCAGCCGGGCAAAGGGCAGCGGCGCCCCGTCCGCCCAGGCCAGCACCTCGCCGTCGATGACGGTGCCCGGCGGAACGTAATCCTTCAGAACCGCCAGTTCGGGAAACCGGTCGGTCATCAACTCTTCGCCGCGGGACCACAGGAAGTGCTCGCCCCCGCGCAGGACGATCTGACCCCGGATGCCGTCCCATTTGTGCTCGGCCGACCAGAGGTCGGGATCGCCCAGCCCCTCGGGGCCGTCATCCAGCTGGTAGGCCAGATAGAACGGATAGGGCTTGGACAGGTCGGCCGAGGGGTCGTGATCCAGGATCAGCCGGCGAAAGCTGGTGGTCTCGGGCGACCAATCGCCCATCAGCCGATGCGCCAGGTCCGGCTCGTCGATGCCGGTGGCGCGCGACAGGGCCCGGGTCATCAGCTTCTGGCTGACCCCCATGCGGAAACCGCCGGTGATCAGCTTGTTGAAGACGAACCGTTCCACCCGGTCCAGCCGGTCCCAGGCGTCGAGGATGCGCGCCCGCCGTTCCGGCTCGGGCAGGGCCGACAGCGCCCGCACCTCGCCGATCCAGTAGGTCAGGCTGCGATTCTCCCGGGCCGGGGCCGGCGGCAGGATCAGGGCGATGGTCTCTGCCAGGTCGCCGACGATGGGATAGCTTTCCTCGAACAGCCATAGCGGGATGCCCGCGCGTTCCGCCGCCCAGAGCCGCAGCAGCGTCGCCGTCACCGTACGTTTCGGACGGCGGCCGGACAGCAGCGCGATGGTCCACAGCCGGTCGTCTTCGGGCGCCTCGGCCAGATATTCGGCCAGCGCGTCGACCTTGCGGTTGATCTTGGTCGTCTGGTCGAGCCGGGTGAACAGCGCGGCGAACCGTTTCATGCGGCCCCCCCGACGACATTTCCGTCCCCGTCATCCCCGCCCTCCGCGTCATCGGGGGCGTCGAGGCTTTCGCCTTCCCATCCCGTCTCGACCACATGCGCGTCATAGCCCTGTTCCGCCAGCCACCGCCGGAAGATCGAGGTATAGCCATGGGTCACCAGCACCCGTTCGGCCCCGGTGGCGCGGATCGCCGCGTTCAGGCCCGGCCAGTCCGCGTGGTCCGACAGCACGAAGCCCCGATCCGCCGCCCGCCGCCGCCGCACGCCGCGCAGGGCCATCCATCCGCTGGCGAAGGCGGTCGAGGCCGGGCCGAACCGCCTGGCCCAGGGCGTGCCGAGGGCCGAGGGCGTGGCCAGGACCAGCGCGCCGGGATGGGCCTTGACGTCCAGCTCCGGCGTCACCCGGATCGTGTTGGGCAGGGACAGGCCCTGACGGCGCAGCACGTCGTTGGTGTTCTCGACCGCGCCATGGGTGAGGATCGGCCCGATCCCGGCATCGACCGCCGACAGGACGCGCTGCGCCTTGCCCAGGGCATAGGCGCCCAGCATCGACGCCCGCCCCTCGGCGGCATTGGCGCGCCACCAGGCATCGATGTCGCCCGCGACCTCGGGCTGCGGCCGCCAGGTGAAGACCGGCAGGCCAAAGGTGCATTCGGTGATGAAGGTGTGGCAGCGCACCGGCTGGAACGGCTCGGACAGCCCGTCGGGTTCGACCTTGTAATCGCCCGAGACCACCCAGACCTCGCCCCGCCGCGCCACCCGGATCTGCGCCGAGCCCGGCACGTGGCCGGCCGGATGATACGACACCTCGATCCCGTTGATGGTCAGCCTCTCGCCGTAGGCGACGGTCTGCAGGTCGATCTCACCCAGGCGGTGGCGCATCACCGGCGCCGCCGCCCGCGTCGCCAGATAGCTGCCATGGCCGGGGCGGGCATGGTCGGCATGGCCATGGGTGATCAGCGCGCGGTCCACCGGGCGCCACGGATCGATGTGGAACCCCCCGTCCGGGCAGCAGATGCCCCTGTCGGTCACGGTAAGAAGCGGCGCGCTCATCCCCCGAAGGATAGGGCGCGGGGACAGCGCGGCCATCTGCGGCGGCGCGGGCCTAATCCGCGGCCGCCAGCCAGCGCGCCCGATCCAGCCCCACCGCCTGCGCCACGTTCTCCAGACCGTCGCGCGCCAGCAGCGCGTCGAGATCCCGGGCGATCCGGCCGGCCAGCGACAGCCCCTCATAGACCAGCGCGGTGTAGAGCTGCACCGCCGAGGCGCCGGCGCGGATCTTGGCATAGGCGTCATCGCCCGATCCCACGCCACCGACGCCGATCAGCGGAATGCGCCCACCCGTCTCGGCCGCGAGGCGGGCCAGCACCCGGGTCGACCGCCGGAACAGCGGGCGCCCCGACAGCCCCCCGGCCTGCGCCGCATGCGGGCCGGTCAGGCCGGCGCGGTCCAGGGTGGTATTGGTGGCGATGATGCCCGCCATGCCCGCACCCGTCGCCGCGGCGGCGATCTGGGCCAGGGCCGCGTCGTCCAGGTCGGGCGCGATCTTCAGGAAGATCGGCACCGGCCGGGCCAGCGCCCGGTTGGCCGCCGCCACCTCGGCCAGCAGCCGCTCCAGCGCGGCCGGCCCCTGAAGATCGCGCAGCCGTTCGGTGTTGGGCGACGAGATGTTGACGGTCGCGAAATCCACATGCGGACCCGCCGCGGCGATGAGGGTCACGTAATCCGCCACCCGGTCCACGCTGTCCTTGTTGGCGCCAAGATTCAGGCCGCAGGGAATGCCGCGCCTGCGCCGGGCCAGCCGCGCCGAGATCGCGTCGGCGCCGTCATTGTTGAACCCGAAGCGGTTGATGACGGCTCGGTCCCGCGTCAGCCGGAACAGGCGCGGGCGCGGGTTGCCGGGTTGCGGCCGGGGGGTGGCGGCGCCGACCTCGATAAAGCCGAAGCCCGTCCGCGACAGGGGCGCCACCGCCACCGCGTTCTTGTCGAACCCCGCCGCCAGCCCCACCGGATTGGGCAAATCCATCCCTGCCAGCCGCAGCCGCAGCCGGGCAGAGGTGACGGGGCCGGGCGCCGGGGCCAGCCCGGCCCGCAGCGCGGCGATGGCCAGGCCATGGGCGCGTTCCGGGTCCAGCCGGTGCAGGAACGGCAGGGCCAGGCGTTCGGCTGCGGTCACTCCAGCCCCTCGGGCGGCAGCCCGTCCGGCGGGATCGGGCGCGACCACAGGACATCCGCCATTCTCAGCTTGCGGTAGAGATGCGGGAACAGCGCGCCGCCGCGCGACGCCTCCCACCGCAGGGCGGGCCCCAGGGCTTCGGCATCGACCGCGACCAGTTCCAGCCCGCTTTCGCCGGCGAAGTGTTTCGCCAGCGTTCCGGGCGCCTGCGCGGCGGTCGAGAAGTGGATGTAGCCGTCGGCCAGATCGACGGGCGCGCCGTCGGTTTCGCCGGCGGCCCGCATCGCCGCCCATTCCTGGGCGCGGAATATCTTGTAGATCAGCATGAACGCTGATTGCCCGCCGCCGCGGCAGCCGTCAAGCGGGGCGTCACGCGGGCGGTGCCCCGGGGCCGTCACGGCTTGTCGATGGGCTTTGACAGGTCATCCGCCTGCGGCCACTCTCGCCCCACAGACACCAACACCCGGGGGTTCCCATGACATTCCGTTATCTCGCATCGGCTGCGGCGCTGGCCCTGACCGCCGGCGCGGCCCAGGCCGAATACAAGCTGACCGTGCTGCATACCAACGACTTCCACGCCCGGTTCGAACCGATCTCGAAATACGATTCCACCTGTTCGGCCGAAGACAACGATGCCGGCGAATGTTTCGGCGGCTCGGCGCGTCTGGTCACGGCGATCGAGGATGCCAAGCAGCGGGCCGGGAACTGGCTGCTGGTCGATGGCGGCGACCAGTTCCAGGGCACGCTGTTCTACACCTATTACAAGGGCAAGGCCGCGGCCGAGATGATGAACAAGATGGGCTATGACGGGATGACCGTCGGCAACCACGAGTTCGACGACGGGCCCGAAGTGCTGCGCGGCTTCGCCGATGCGGTCGAATTTCCGATCCTGATGTCCAATGCCGACCTGTCGGGCGAGGCGATGCTGAAGGATGCGATCCGGAAATCGGTGGTGGTCGAGAAGGGCGGCGAGAAGATCGGCCTGATCGGCCTGACCCCGCAGGATACCGCCGAACTGGCCAGCCCGGGCAAGAACGTGATCTTCACCGACCCGGTCGACGCGGTTCAGGCCGAGGTGGACAAGCTGACCGAACAGGGCGTCAACAAGATCGTGGTGCTCAGCCATTCCGGCCTGAACGTGGACAGGCGCGTGGCCGAGAACACGACCGGCGTGGACGTGATCGTCGGCGGCCACGACAACAGCCTGCTGTCGAACACGATCGAAGACGCCAAGGGCCCCTATCCGGTGATGGTCGGCGATACCGCCATCGTGCAGGCCTATGCCTACAGCAAGTTCCTGGGCGAGCTGAACGTCACCTTCGACGATGACGGCAAGATCGTCGAGGCGATGGGCGAGCCGATCCTGCTGGACGCCTCGGTGACCGAGGATGCGGCCACCAAGGACCGCATCACCGAAATGGCCGAGCCGCTCGACGAGATACGAAACAACGTCGTGGCCGAAAGCCGGGCCGCGATCGACGGCTCGCGCGAGACGTGCCGCGCGCGGGAATGCGAGATGGGCAATCTTGTGGCCGATGCGATGCTGGACCGGGTCAAGGATCAGGGCATCCAGGTGGCGCTGGCCAATGGCGGCGGGCTGCGCGCCTCGATCGATGCGGGCGACGTGACGATGGGAGAGGTGCTGACGGTGCTGCCCTTCCAGAACACGCTGTCGACCTTCCAGATCTCGGGGGCGACGCTGAAAGAGGCGCTGGAGAACGGCGTGGGCCAGATCGAAGAGGGGGCGGGCCGCTTCCCGCAGGTGGCCGGCATGACCTTCACCGTCGATCCGGCGGCCGAACCCGGAAGCCGTATCAGCGACGTGATGATCGGGGGCGAGCCGCTGGACGAGGGCAAGACCTACGGGGTCGTGTCGAACAATTATGTCCGCAATGGCGGCGACGGCTATTCGATGCTGGTCGACGCGCAGAACGCGTATGATTTCGGTCCCGACCTGGCCGATGTCACCGCCGAGTATCTGGCCAAGAACGTCCCGTACGAGCCCTATACCGATGGGCGGATCACCGTGAAGTAACGGCTCGTCCGCCCGCGGTCCACGGGTCGCGGGCGGTTGCGGGTCACGGGACGGGGCAGCGTGCCAGCGGCCCCACCCCGGCCAGGTCCAGCCGGTCGCCCGTCAGCCGCGCCCGCAGCCGCCCGGTGCGATCCGGGCCGTCGGGGCTGGCGCAGGCGACGTCCAGCGCCACGACGCCGCTATCGGATCCGAACCGGGCGATGGTGCAGCTTTCCGGCCCGAGCGCGACACGCTCGGGCGTCATCCGCCAGACCGCGTCGCCGCCGCAGGCCGCGGGATCGGGCGCCCACTGGCCCACCATCCGGTCCAGATAGAATTCCCGTGCGGCGGCATCGGCGTTCGGCGCGCCGCCGTCCCCCGGCACCGGCAGCAGCACCAGCCGCGACGGCGGGTCGGGCTGGGGCTGCGGCAGCGGCGCGGGGGACGACGGCGCCTCGGCTCCGCGCCGGGGCGGGGGCGGAGCCTTGAGCATGCGCGGCCCCGGGGACGGGACCTGCGCCGATCCTTCCGGCAGGACAAGCGCCACGACCCCGCCGGGATCGGGCGCCTCGGCGATACCGGGATTGGCCGCGCGCAGCCGCTCGACCCGAACCGCGCAGCGTGCCGCGATCGTCTGCAGCGTGTCGCCCGGCTCGACCGCCTCGAACAGGCCGCAGGGCCCCGACTGCGCCCAGAGCGGCGCCGGTGGCGCAGTCAGGCCGACGGCCAGCATGAGCGCGGGTAGCGGCGGTCGTGTCATGCGATCCCTTGGAACCACCTGGCGATTTCCCATGCGGAACGATCCGGGCGGCGCGGCGGTTCCGCCGCTGATGCTGCCGACCGCGGGGGCCGGCCGCGGCCGGCCCTTGGGAGCCGCCTGGACCGGGCCGCGCCGCGTTCCCGTCATCCCGGCGCGGCGCCGAAACGGGCCTCGGGCAGGCCGGTGCGCCCGGGCGAGACCGCGAAGAGCGCCCCCTCGTCGGGCCGGGCCGCGCGCTCGGCCGCGCTCAGACCTTCGGACTTCGAGGTGATGAACAACGTCTCCAGCCCCGCACCGCCAAAGCCGCACATCGTCGGGTTCTCGCATGGCGTCTCGACCACCACGTCCAGCGATCCGTCCGGATCCCTCCGCTCGACCCGGCCGCCCTTGGGCATGGCGACCCAGAGCCCGCCATCGCTGTCCATGCAGGCGCCATCGGGCTGGCCGGTCGCGTCGTCGTCGAGCGCGAAGAAGGTCCGCCGCCCGGACATGGTGCCGGTCCGGCCGTCGAAGTCGAAGCGCCAGACCCGGCGCAGCGGCGTGTCGGCGAAATACATCCTGCGGCCATCGGGGCTGAAGGCGGTGGTATTGGCCACGTGCAGCCCCTCCATCACCGGCTCGGGCGCGGATCCGTCCGGGGCGACGCGGTACAACCTGCCGCGATCCGACTCCGCCTCCTTCTCCATGTTCATCGTGCTGATCCACAGCCGGCCCTGCGGATCGCAGCGCCCGTCATTGCCGCGCATTTCGGGCGCATCGGGTTCGAGCGGCGCATAGAGCTCGGTCTGCGCCGTCTCGGGCGAGAACCAGAACAACCCCGTCTCCATCGCCATGAGCAGGCGGCCGTCCAGGCTGGGGAACCAGGCGCCGACCCGCTGCTCGAGCGGCCAGATGCGATGGCTGCCATCGGCCGGGTCGTAGCCGCGCAGTTCCCGCCCCTCGGTATCGACGTAGAACACCAGGCCGCGCCGGTCGTCCCACCGGACGCTCTCGCCCAGGACGGCCTGCGGCACGTCCAGCCGTGCGACCCTGCTGGCCGGGATCTTCGTGATCATGCCATGCCCTTTCCCGTTCCGGTTGCCGAACCAGCTAGACGCATCGGCGCCGGAGGAAAGGGGGGGCAGGCCCCTTGCCGGATGGGTTGGGGGTCAGGATGTGGTGGAGGGGAGGCTGGGGTGGGTGGGACGAGGGCGAATCTGCTGCGTCCCGGGACGCTGAATGGGTAGAACAGCGGCAAGGCATGACGCGGCCTCGGCCCGTAGCCGCCGTTCGGCGGCCCGTCATTCGCACGACACGGCGTCCCTGAAGCAGACGTTGGTGGGGCAAAGCCGCATCACCGGTGAACTTAAGGTCCGCTGAGCGGACCTTTCTGCCGTTGCCGCGGGCACCCTGTTTGCACCGCACCTGCGGAAGTCACGCGGAAAGATAGGCGGAGAGCCGACGATGCGCTGTACATCGGAGTTCGTTTGAGCAGACATTAGGGTCAGGACCCGTTGATTTCCACTTGGTTGCATGATTCACGGTTCATAAGCGAGCGGTGAGCATGTCTGATCTTTTCTGGCTGACGGACGCGCAGATGGCGCGGCTTGAGCCATTCTTCCGAAGTCTCACGGCAAACCTCGCGTTGATGATCGACGTGTGCTGAGCGGGATTATCTTCATCGACCGCAATGGCTTACGCTGGCGTGACGCGCCTGCGGCTTATGGACCGCACAAGACCCTGTACAACCGCTGGAAGCGGTGGAGCGACAAGGGTGTCTTCGCCCGGATGATGTTGGGGTTGGCTGCCGAGCAATGCGAGGAGAAGACCGTCATGATTGACGCCACGTACCTGAAGGCACACCGCACAGCGACCAGTCCAGGCGTCAAAAAGGCGGGCGTGGACGCCTGATTGGCCGGACCAAGGGTGGCATGAACACCAAGCTGCACGCTATCTGCGACAGCCAAGGGCGCCCGCTGAATCTGTTCGTGACTGCAGGACAGGTCAGCGATTACATCGGAGCCCGCGCTCTGGTGAGCAGTTTGCCGAAGGTGGACTGGCTGCTTGGCGATCGCGGCTATGACGCCGATTGGTTCCGAGAAGCGTTGAAAGACAAAGGGATACGCGCCTGCATCCCTGGTCGAAAGCAGCGGAAGAAAACCGTCAAATACGACAAGCGTCGCTACAAACGGCGCAACCGGATCGAGATCATGTTCGGCAGGCTGAAGGATTGGCGGCGTGTCGCGACCCGATACGCCCGATGCCCGAAGGTCTTCCTGGCAGCAATCGCGCTCGCCGCTCTCGTAATCTACTGGCTAGGAGTCCTGACCCTAACACGACAACGGCCGGGAAATCTCTGCGAGCGCTGCTGCTTACGCACGCCCCGGGCCGCGCTGCGCCCGCGCGGTCGCGATGCAGCACATCCGGTAAGGGGCGCGCGCCCGGGACGGCCCCGTCCGGTCAGGCCTGCGCCGCCGCGCCGGACAGCACCGCCTTCAGCTTGTTCAGGATATGCTGCTTCATCTGCGCGCCGGCCTCGTCGGCCTCGCGCCGGACCAGCAGATCGGCGATGCGTTCATGCTCGGCCACCGCGGCCGCCCATCGCTGCGGGGTCAGGTTCGCCTGATAGCGCGCCCGCTGCGCGCGATAGGCCAGCAGGGCGTGGCTGCGGCCGAGCGTGGCGTTCCGGCTGGCGGCGATGATCCGGTTGTGGATCGCCTGGTTGGTGGCGAAGTAATGCGGCCGGTCGCTCTCGTCGAAGCTGCGGCGCAGCTCGACCGTCAGGGCGGCGATCTCGGCCAGGTCGGCATCCGAGGCGTTGCGCGCGGCCTCTTCGCCCGCCAGACCCTCGAGCGCGGCCAGGACGGGGAAGATCTCGGCCAGTTCCTCGGCCGTCTGGCGCGAGATGACGGCGCCGCGATTGGGAATCAGCTCCAGCAGCCCTTCGGCGGCCAGCACCTTGAGCGCCTCGCGCAGCGGCGTGCGCGAGACGCCGAACTGCTCGGTCAGCAGCTTTTCCTGGATCTTCTCGCCCGGCACCAGCGCCCCTTCCAGGATCATCTGGCGCAGCCGGTCCGTCACTTCGACGGCCAGGGCGGGGCGGCCGATCGGTTGGGTCAGCAGGCTCATCTCTCCTCCTCGGCGGTCGTGGTGTCGGTCGTGGTGTCGGTCGTTGCCTCGGGCACAGCACCCCGCGAGGCGCGGTCGAACAGTTCGGCGATATGCAGCGCCCGCCGTCCGGTGCCGTCGGCGATCTGATGGCGGCAGGACGTGCCGTTGGCCAGCAGGATCTGGTCCGCCGGCATGTCGCGCACCGCGGGCAGAAGGTCCAGCTCGCCTATCGCGCGCGAGACCTGCACGGTATCGGCGCGATAGCCGAAAGCCCCCGCCATGCCGCAGCAACTGGTCTCGATCGTCCGCGGGGCGGCGCCGGGCAGGGCGGCGAGCGCGGCCTCCATGTCGCCCATCACGCCGGCCGCCTTCTGGTGGCAATGCCCGTGGATCCGCACCGGGCCGGTCGCCGCCACGGGAAGGTCGAACCGCCCCGCCGCGCGTTCGCGGGCCACGAATTCCTCGAACAGCAGGGCCCGGTCCGCCAGCGCCCTGGCCTCGTCTCCGGGCAGCAGGGTGAGGAATTCGTCGCGCAGGGTCAGCAGGCAGGACGGTTCGAGCCCGATCACGGTGTGTCCGGCGCGGATATGCGGCATGAGGGCCGTCAGGGTGCGGCGCGCCTCGGCCCGGGCCCGGTCGATCATGCCGGCGGCCAGATAGGTGCGCCCGCAGCACAGCGGACGCCCCGCGACATCCGGCGCCAGCACGCGGTATCCCGCCCGCCGCAGGACCGCCACGGCGGCGCGGGGGATCTGCGGCTCCATCCACCGGGTGAAGGTATCGGCGAACAGCACGACCGCGTCCTGTCCGGCGCCGGCGTCGTCGGGGCCGTCGCATTCGGCATCGCGAAACGCGTCGGCCCGGAACTCCGGCAGGTCGCGCGTTCGGGACAGCCCCGTCACCCGTTCCGTCAAGGCGGCCAGCGCCGGCACCCGGTTGCGCAGCCGGGTCAGCCCCCGCAGAGCGACCGCCGCCCGCGCATAGCGTGGCATCTCGGCGATCAGCCGGTCGCGCAGGGGCACCCCGTCGCGCCGGGCGCGCTGGTACAGCACCTCGGTCTTCATCTTCGCCATGTCCACGCCGGTCGGGCATTCGCGCTGGCAGGCCTTGCAGCCGACGCAGAGCTTCAGCGTCTCGGCCATCGCGTCGGAGTGGAGCGCGTCGGGGCCCAGGCGCCCCGACAGGGCCAGGCGCAGCGTATTGGCGCGCCCGCGCGTCACGTCGCGCTCGTCGCGGGTCACGCGATAGCTGGGGCACATCGCGCCGCCCTTCAGCTTGCGGCAGGCGCCGTTGTTGTTGCACATCTCGACGGCGCCCTGGAACCCGCCGCCCGCGCCGGTCCATGCCGACCAGTCGTGGCCGGTCCGCAGGTCGTCGAAGCGGTAATCCGGCGGGTAGCGCATCAGGCTGCGGTCATCCATGCGCGGCGCATCGACGATCTTGCCGGGGTTCAGCCGGTTCCCCGGGTCGAACGCCGCCTTGACCTGGCGAAAGGCCGCCGTGATCCGGGGGCCGAACATCGTCTCGTGGAATTCCGAGCGGACGATGCCGTCGCCGTGTTCGCCCGAATGCGAGCCCTTGTAGTCGCGCACCATGGCAAAGGCTTCCTCGGCGATGGCGCGCATCGCCCGGACGTCCTTGTCCAGCTTCAGGTTCAGCACCGGCCGGACATGCAGGCACCCTTCCGAGGCGTGGGCGTACCACGTGCCCTCGGTCCCGTGCTTGCGGAAGATGGCGGTCAGGCGGTCGGTGTAATCCCCCAGATGCTCCAGCGGGACGGCGCAATCCTCGACGAACGAGACGGGCTTGCCGGCCCCCTTCATCGACATCATGATGTTCAGCCCGGCCTTGCGCAGCTCGCCGATCTCGGCCGCCAGCCTGGCGTCGTGGATTTCGACCGCGCCACCTTCGCGGTCGCCGCCGCGGCCGAAGCCGAAGCCCAGATCGGACATCGTGTCGTGCAGCCGGGCCGTCTTGAGGCGGTTCGTCTCGGGATCGTCGGCGAATTCCACGATCAGCAGGGCCGCCGGCCGCCCCCTCACGAAGGCGTCGAGCGTGGGCACGTAGAGCGGGATGGACCGGGCCAGCCCGATCATGGTCGCGTCGACCAGTTCGACCGAGGTCGGCCCCAGGGCGACCAGATGGCGGGCGGCGTCCATCGCGGCGCGGAAGGTGGGGAAGTGGCAGATGCCCAGCACCTTGTCCTGCGGGGGCAGGGGGGACAGCGCGATCTCGATCGCGGTCGAGATGCCAAGCGTTCCCTCGGACCCGATCAGCAGATGCGCCAGGTTGATCGGCGCGGCCCCGGGGACCAGCGCATCGATGTTGTAGCCGCCGACCCTGCGCTGCACCTTCGGGAACCGGCGGGCGATCTCGTCCGCCTCGCGCCGGCCGAGCGCGGCCATCCGCGCCAGCAGGTCCTCCATGCTGCCGTCGGTTCCGCCATTGCCGTCACTGCCGCCGGGGCCGAAGGCGAAGGGCGTGCCGTCGGCCAGCAGCCCGCGGATGGCGGTGACGTTGTCACGCGTCGTACCGTAGCGCAGCGAACGCGATCCGCAGGAATTGTTGCCCGCCATTCCGCCGATCGTGGCCCGGGAGGCGGTCGAGATGTCGACCGGGAACCACAGCCCGTGTGGCTTCAACTGCCGGTTCAGCTCGTCGAGCACGATGCCCGGCTCGACCAGCGCCCGCCGCCCCGCCACATCCAGTTCCAGCACCCGGTTCATGTGACGCGAGCAATCGACGACCAGCCCGGAATTCACGGTCTGGCCGCATTGCGACGTGCCGCCGCCGCGCATGGTCAGGGGCAGGCCTGCCTCGCGCGCGGCGTCGAGCGCGGCGGAAATATCCTCGGCCGTCCGCGGGATCACCACGCCGGCCGGCATGATCTGGTAGATCGACGCATCCGTGGCGTAGCGCCCGCGCGTGAATGCGTCGGTATGGACGCTGCCGCGTAGTTCGCGCCTCAGCCTGCCTAGCGACCCCTCGTCCAGCATGTTCGTCGCCCACCAAAATGTTCCTTGACTGAATAATGAATTCAGAATTCAATTCCAACAACAAAGACAGCCCGGCCGCAATGTCAGCCGGGCGCACTATGGGAGGAGGAATATCATGGCTGGTCGGCACTTCCTGCAGATCCCGGGGCCCAGCAACGTGCCCGACCGCGTCCTGCGCGCCATGGACTTTCCCGTCATCGATCATCGCGGGCCGGCCTTCGCCGATGTGGGGCGGGCGGCGCTGGAGGGGATGAAGCGCATCTTCCGCACCGAGGGGCGGGTGGTAATCTACCCCTCGTCGGGCACCGGCGCCTGGGAGGCCGCGCTGGTGAACGCCTTGTCGCCCGGCGACACGGTCCTGATGTACGAGACGGGCCATTTCGCGACGCTGTGGAAGAAGCTGGCCGAGAATCTCGGCCTCTCCCCCGTGTTCATCGAGGGCGGCTGGCGCGGCGGTGCGGATCCCGATGCGATCCGCAGCCGCCTGGAAGAGGATACCGATCACCGGATCAAGGCGGTCTGCGTGGTCCACAACGAAACTTCGACCGGCGCCGTGACGCCGGTGGCGGAGGTGCGGCGCGCCATGGACGCGGCCGGGCATCCCGCGCTTCTGATGGTGGATACGATCTCGTCGCTCGCCTCGGTCGATTACCGGCACGACGAATGGGGTGTGGACGTCACGGTGGCGGGGTCGCAGAAAGGTCTCATGCTGCCGCCGGGCCTGTCGTTCAACGCCGTCAGCGACAAGGCGATGCGCGCCTCCGAGGGTGCGGGGCTGCGCAGGTCCTACTGGTCCTGGGCGGAGATGGCCGGTCCGAACGACAAGGGATATTTCCCCTATACGCCTGCCACGAACCTGCTCTACGGTCTGAACGAGGCGGTCGCCATGCTTGAGGAGGAAGGGCTTGAGAACGTCTTTGCCAGGCATGAGCGGCACGCCGCGGCCGCCCGCGCCGCGGTCGAGGCATGGGGGCTGGAGATCCTGTGCCGCGTGCCGGAACAACGCTCGCCCGTGCTGACGGCCGTGATGATGCCGCAAGGGCATTCGGCCGACGAGTTCCGCGGCGTGACCCTGCGCAATTACGACCTGTCCCTGGGCAGCGGTCTGTCCAAGGTGGCGGACCGGGTGTTCCGCATCGGTCATCTGGGGGATTTCAACGACCTGATGCTGTGCGGCACGCTGGCCGGGGTCGAGATGGGGCTGCGCGATGCCGGGGTGCCCCATCGGGCCGGCGGCGTGCAGGCGGCGATGGAGGAATTGGGCCGCAGGCCGGCGGCCGAAAGCGTCGCGGCCCAGTAGGCGGTGCCGGACTAGTGATGCCGCCCGGTCGGCGGCGCCGGACACGACGATCCAGCCGGCACGGCGCAGACGCCACGGGGAGGGAGGCCCCGCTGCGCCGGTCCGGATAACCAAGGGAGGAAGAATAATGAAACTTGCTAGCTTCACGACGGCCGCGGCCGTTTCCGCGCTGCTTGCCGGGCAGGCTTTGGCGGCCGAAACCACGCTGAAATTCGGCCATGTGGGCAATCCGGGTTCCCTGTTCGAGGCGACGGCCAACAAGTTCGCCGAATGCGTCAACGGCGCGTCGGGCGACAAGGTCGAGGTGCAGGTCTTCGGCGCCTCGCAGTTGGGCAACGACAAGGAGCTTCTTCAGAAGCTGAAGCTGAACCAGGTGGATTTCGCCCTGCCGTCATCGGTGATGTCGTCGGTCAGCGACGTGTTCGGCATCTTCGAGATGCCCTATATCATCAAGGACCGGGATCACATGCGCCGCGTCCAGGCTGAGATGATGGACTCGTTCCAGCAGGCGGCCGAGGACAAGGGCTATCACATCGTGGGCCTGGCCGAGAACGGGTTCCGCAACATCACCAACAACGTCCGGCCCATCAACAAGCCCGAGGATCTCAAGGGGGTCAAGCTGCGCACGCCCAACGGCGCCTGGCGGGTGAAGATGTTCCAGGAATACGGGGCGAACCCCACGCCGATGGCGTTTTCCGACGTGTTCACCGCGTTGCAGACCGGCGTGATCGACGGGCAGGAGAATCCCTATGCCCAGATCGCTTCGGCCAAGTTCCAGGAAGTGCAGAAATACCTGTCCATCACCGGGCATGTCTACACGCCCGCCTATATCCTGACCTCCAAGAAGGCCTGGGACAAATGGGATGACGGGGTGAAGGCCACGCTGACCGACTGCGCCGACCAGACCCAGGATTTCACCTACGAGACGGCGGCCCAGATGGAATCGGAGCTTCTCCAGGTCATCAAGGATGCCGGGGTCGAGGTGAACGAGGCCGACAAGGATGCCTTCATCGAGGCGTCGAAGCCGATCTACGATGCCTTCTCGTCCGAGGTCGAGGGCGGCGGCGAGATGATCGACAAGGTGCTCGGGCTCGGCCAGTCGAGCTGAGGCGCCGGCGCGGCATTCGCCGCGCCCGCCCCCGCGGGCCGGCCGGTCCGCGCTGTTTCGGCGGTGGCTTCGGCCGCCGCCGGTTTCCCTGATCGTGCCTGACCCGGAGTTCATCGCGGAATGACCGCACCGACCCCAATACAAGCGGCGGACAGCCAGCTCAGCCACCCCGCCAGGGGCGACAACGCGCTGCTGCGCTGGAGCGCGGCCCTGTCGCGCATCGCCGGCACCGTCCTGGAATGGATCACGATCCTGCTGATGGTCCTGCTGACCGTCACGGTGATCGTCGCCGTCATCGCCCGGCTCGCCGGGGAAAGCTTTTCCTGGTACGACGAGGTCGCGGCGATCATGCTGGCCTGGATCACCTATTACGGCTCGGCGCTGGCCGCGCTGTATCGCCGGCATATCGGCTTCGACACGGTGCTTCTGGCGCTGCCGAAGCGGGCGCGGCTGGCCGGGCTGCTGCTGGCCGAGGCGCTGGTCCTGCTGTTCTTCGTGCTGATGGCCCGGGCCGGGTTCCAGGTGCTCGAGGTGCTCGAGGGCGACCGGCTGGTCTCGCTGACCTGGGTGCCGATCCAGTTCACGCAATCCGTCATCCCGATCGGGGCGCTGCTGTTCATCGCCGCCCAGCTTCTGTCGCTGCCCAATTACTGGCGGATGACGGCGCAGGGCATCTCGCTCGAACATGCCGAGATCGAGGAAGAGGTCGAGATCGAGCTTCACAAGAACAAGGACCGCGCCTGATGCTGATGCTGCTGATCTTCCTGGCGCTGGTCGCCATGATCTGCATCAACGTGCCGATCGCCGTCGCGCTGGCGCTGGCCGGGGTGCTGGGCCTGCTGATGACCGAAGGGGCCGACAGCCTCGTGACCATCGCGCTGGACATGTATGACGGCTCGACCAAGTTCTCGCTGATCGCCATTCCCATGTTCGTGCTGGCCGGCGCCATCATGAACGCCGGCGGCATCACCGACCGGCTGATCAACTTCGTCTCGGCCATCGTCGGCTTCATCAGGGGCGGGCTGGCGATGGTCAATATCGGCGTGTCGCTGTTCTTCGCCGAGATCTCGGGCTCGGCGGTGGCGGATGTGGCCGCCATGGGCTCGATCCTGATCCCCCAGATGAAGAAGCGCGGCTACAGCAAGGAATTGTCGGCCGCCGTCACCTCGTCCTCGGCCTCGCTGGCGATCATCATCCCGCCGTCGATCCCGATGATCCTCTACGCGGCCTCCGCCAATACCTCGGTCGAGCAACTGTTCGTCGCCGGCGTGGTGCCGGGCCTGCTGGGGGCGGGGGGGCTGATGGGCGTGGCCTATATCTTCGCCCGCCGTTACAACCTGCCCACGGAAGAGGCGTTCGACTTTCCGCGCCTGCGCGCCACCTTCGTCGACGCTCTGCCCGCCTTTGCCCTGCCGGTGATCATCCTGGGCGGCATCTTCGGCGGCTTCGTCACGGCGACCGAGGGGGCGGGGCTGGCGGTGATCGCCGCGCTGATCGTGTCGGCCTGGTATCGCAATGTCGACCTGAAGCATCTGCGCCGCGCCATGCTGGACGGCGGCATGCAGACGGCGGTGGTGATGCTGCTGGTCGCGGCATCGGTGCTGATGGGCGGATTCCTGACCCGCGCGCAGATCCCGCAGCAACTGGCCCAGGGCATCCTCGAGATCACGACGCAGCAATGGATGATCCTGCTGATCCTGAACTTCTTCTTCCTGGTGATCGGCTTCTTCCTGCATTCGGCGGCGGCGATCATCCTGGTCGTGCCCATCGTCATCCCGCTGATCCAGGCGGCCGGCATCGATCCGGTGCATTTCGGGCTGGTCGTCACGCTGAACCTCGCGATCGGACAGCAGACGCCGCCGGTCGCCTCGGTGCTCATCACCGCCTGCGCGGTGGCCCGGGCCAATATCTGGAAGGTGTCGCAGGTGAACCTGCCCTTCGTGGCCGTCTTGGTGGCGGTTCTTCTGATCTCGACCTACATCCCGGCCGTGCCGCTGTTCCTGGTCGATTACTTCTACAGGTAGAGTTCCATGACCGACGATCTGCGACAGGAGCGGCGGGGCCGCACGCTCTGGCTGACATTCGACCGGCCCCAGGCGCGCAACGCCCTGACCTTCGACATGTATCGCGCCCTTGCCACGGCGTGTGCGACCGTGCCGACCGACGGTTCGCTTGGCGCCGTGGTGATCGCGGGGGCGGGCGGCAAGGCCTTTGCCGCCGGCACCGACATGACCCAGTTCCGGGGGTTCGAGACGGCGCAGGACGCCCGAGACTACGAGGCGCAGATCGACGAGGTGCTGACAGCCGTCGAGACCTGCAAGCTGCCCACCGTCGCGGCCATTCACGGCGCCTGCACCGGCGGCGGCGCCTCGATCGCGGCGGCCTGCGATCTGCGCATCGCCTCGGCCGCGCTGAAATTCGGGTTCCCCATCGCCCGCACCCTGGGCAACTGCCTGGCGGCGGCCAATCTGGCGCGGCTCTCGGCGCTGATCGGCGCCGGCCGGGTGCGCGAGATGATCTTTACCGCGCGGCTGATGGGGGCCGAGGAGGCGCTGGCCAGCGGCCTGGTCTCGGAGGTTCTGCCGGACGAGGCGGCGCTGCTGGGGCGCGCGGCCGAACTGGCCGAGACGTTGGGCGGCATGGCGCCGCTGACCCTGCGCGCCACCAAGGAGGCGATGCGCCGCAACGCGCTGGCGCAGCGGGCCGAGGACGGGGACCTGATCGAGATGTGCTACATGAGCCGCGATTTCCGCGAGGGGATGGAGGCGTTTCTGGCCAAGCGGAAACCCGAATGGAGCGGCACGTGACGGGCGCGCGGCCGGCCGGGCCCCTGGCCGGAATGCGGGTGATCGAACTGGCCCATATCATGGCCGGCCCGGTCTGCGGCCTGATGCTCGCCGATATGGGCGCCGACGTGATCAAGGTCGAGAAACCCGACGGCGACGATACCCGCCGGTTCGTGCCGCCCGATATCGCCGGGGAAGCCGCCGCCTATCTGATGATGAACCGCAACAAGCGGGGCATCGCGCTGAACCTGAAACAGCCCGAGGCGGTGGCCGCCCTGCACCGGCTGCTGCGGGAGGCCGATGTGGTGATCGAGAACTACCGCATGGGCACGATGGAGCGTCTGGGGCTTGGATACGAGGCGCTGCGCGAGATCAATCCCAGGCTGGTCTATTGCGAGATCTCGGGCTTCGGCCGGACCGGCCCCTATGCCGAGCGCGGCGGCTTCGACCTGATCGCGCAGGGCATGTCGGGCCTGATGTCGATCACCGGCGAGGGGCCGGGGCGGCCGCCGGTCAAGCCCGGCGCGCCGATCTCGGACATCACGGCGGGGATATTGGCGGCCATGGGATGCGCCGCGGCCTATGCCCGGGCGCAGGCGACGGGCGAGGGGCAGAAGGTCGATACCTCGCTGTTCGAGGCGGGGATCACGCTGACCTACTGGCAATCGGCCATCGCCTTCGCCACCGGCGAGGCGCCGCAGCCCATGGGCTCGGCCCATCCGCTGAACGCGCCCTATCAGGCGTTCCGCACGGCCGACGGCTGGATCAATGTCGGCGCCGCGAACCAGCGCAACTGGCTGCGGTTCCTCGATGTGATCGGGGCGCCGGAACTGGATGCCGATCCGCGCTTCGGGTCCAATTCCGACCGGATGCAGAATCTGCCCGCGCTGGTCGAGATCCTGAACGGCCATCTGGTGCGCGAGACGACGCAGACCTGGCTGGACAGGATGGAGGCCGCCGGCCTGCCGGCCGGGCCGGTTCTGAACGTGCGCGAGATGCATGAGGATCCGCAGGCCCGCGCCCGCGAGATGATCGTCGAGACCGAGCATGCCCGTGCGGGCGGCGTCCGCACCCTGGGCCTGCCGGTCAAGTTCTCGGAGACGCCCGGGGGCGTCCGCCGGGCCGCGCCGCTTCTGGGGCAGCACAGCCGCGAGGTTCTGGCCGAGGCGGGGTTCGCGGACGAGGAAATCAGGCGGATGCTCGAGTCCGGCGCGGCGATACAGGCGCAGCTCTAGCGGGCCAGCATCCACTCTCCCTCGGGCCAGAAGGCATGGAAGGCGAAGGCGAAGAGCAGGTCATGGGGCAGATCGCGCCCGGCGCCGTCGCGCACCCGCACGCTGCCCACCTCGCGCCCCGCGCCGATACGGGCGGTGTCCAGCGCCGAGGCCTGCCCCGCGCTCCATGTCAGGATCACCCCGTCCTCGTCTATGCGACCCTCGCGCCGCAACCGGTCCAGCGGCCAGGCCCGGTCGCCCACGCGCACCACCCGGGCCAGGGCGGGGATGCCGTTCGGCGGCATCTCCCCCGAGAACAGGAACGGCCGCGCCGCGCTGTCATAGCCCGTATAGGGATTGCGGCCATAGGCGCGCGGCCAGTCCGGCTCGGCCATCACCACCCCGTCGGGATTCGCCTCGCGGAACTGTGCCCAGCCTTCGGTCCAGGATGACAGCAGGTCCAGCGACTGCCCGGTCATGGTGCCGACGATGGCGGTTCCCATGGCCTGCTGCCACCAGCTTTCCGTCTCGCGGTCGTACATGACCATGTCCGAATTGCGCAGCTTGCCGGTGACGCCGAAGGTCAGCGCCCGCCCGTCGACCCGCCGGTCGAAGACCAGCCCGGAATTGCACAGCGGGCAGAAGGTGACGGCCACGGGAATGCCCGCGACCGTGTCGTTGACGATCTCGTGCCAGGTCAGATAGCGCAGCGGATAGGCGCGCGGTGCCGCGCCCTCCAGCGCCAGGACCAGAACGGGCTCGCGCGCCTCCAGCCGCGTCTCCTCGCCGGCGGGGACGAAGGCGGGATGATCCAGTGCCGGTATTCCGTCGCGCGGCGGGCCGCCCGACAGGACCTCGGCCCAGCTCTCCAGGCTGGTGATGGAAAAGTCGGTTCGCGGCCATTCGCTGGACCAGAAGGCCGGCTGCGCCGGTGCGGCCGAGGCCAGTGCGGCCATGAGGCCCGTCGCAAGCAGGAGCCGTCGCATCGCTTCCTCCCTTTCCGCCAGCAACAGCGTGCCTGCTGCCACGCGGCCTGCACAGCCCCTGTCACGGGGTATTGAGCGGACGTGCGCGCGCTCAGTCCATGGGGCCGGGCATCTCGGCTTCGGCGCGGCGGATCCATTCGGCCTCGCGCCGGCGCAGGATCAGCCACCCCGCCACCGCGCCCAGGGCGGCCAGCGCCAGCAGTGCGATGCCGACCGGGCCGCTGACCGCCCGGATCGACTGGCCCAGAAGATACCCGCCGAGCCCGAAGGTCGTGGCCCAGACGATGCCCCCGGCCGCGTTGAAGGCCAGGAAGCGCCGCCAGGGCATCATGTTCGCCCCGGCCAGCAGCGCCGCCAGCGCGCGCAGCAGGGCCACGAACCGCCCCCAGAAGACGACGCGCCCGCCATACAGGCGGAACAGATAGCGGCCCAGCTTCAGCCGCGGGACGGTCAGGCCCAGCCCCGGCCCGCGGCGCAGCAGCAGCGGCATGCCGAAGCGTCGCCCCAGCCAGAAGCCCAGATTGTCGCCCAGGATCGCGCCCGCCGCCGCCGCCAGGATCACCAGCGCGATCGACAGGGTCTGGCTGTGCCCGGCATAGATGGCGGCGGCCACCAGGAACGTCTCGCCCGGAACGGGCAGGCCGGCGCTTTCCAGCCCCACGGCGATCATCACCGCCCAGTAGCCGTAGGCGAGGATCAGCGCGTCGGCGTGAAGGCCCAGATACTGCATGACCGCCCCTTCATCCGACGTCCCATCCGGCGATGTAGGCGCGACCGCGCAAGAAGCGCAATGCCGGCTGCGGCCCTGTCACGAATGCGGGAGCGGCGCGGCTGCGCCTTGCCCGCCCTCCGCCGCGGGCCTAGGGCCGATATGCGCCAGAAGGGCGCGCGGGCCGGCCGCGATGCAGAAAAAAGCGCAGCGGTGCCGGCGGACCCATCCCGGACCCGAACCATGTTGCAGATCGACGCCAGCCTGACCCGCCTGATCAACGGCTGGAGCGGCGGCGGAGGGCTGGTCGACTTTGCCATGGTGGCGCTGTCGTCCTGGGGCGTTCAGGCCATGGTCCTGGCGGTCGCGCTGCAATGGTGGCGCCGCGATCCGGCCCGGCCGGCCCGGCACATGCTGGTCGTGACCGGCCTGGCGTTCCTGATCGGGCTGGGCCTGAACCAGCTGATCTTGCTGGATCTGCACCGGATCCGTCCCTACGCCGCGGGCGTCACGACCCTGATCGTGTCGCCGAGCGCCGATTACTCGTTCCCCTCGGATCACGCCACCGCGTCCATGGCCATCGCGGCGGCCATGCTGCTGCAGGGGCTGCGCCGCCAGGGCGCGGTCATGCTGACCGCCGCGCTGCTGATCGCCCTGTCGCGGGTCTATATCGGCATCCACTATGCCGGCGACGTGCTGGGCGGCGCGCTGACCGGGCTGGCCGGCGCACTGGCGGCGCGGGCGCTCTATCCCGCGGGCTCGCGGCTGGACCGGTTCATCACCGGCATCCTCTAGCGGCTCAGCGGTAGATCAGCGTCGGCAGCCACATGGTGACGGCCGGGACGAAGGTGATCAGCCCCAGGACCAGGACCAGCGGGATCAGGAACGGCGCGGTGGCGACGACGCAGCGCTCGAACGGGATCTTGGCCACCCGCGACAGGACATACAGCACCATGCCCACCGGCGGGGTCAGAAGGCCCAGCATCAGGTTCAGCACCATGATCACGCCGAAATGCACCGGATCGATCCCGATCTCGACGGCCACGGGCAGCAGAACGGGCACCAGGATGGTGATCGCGGCGACCGTCTCCATGAAGCAGCCAACCAGAAGCAGGATCAGGTTGATCAGCAGAAGGATCACCCAGGGCCGATCCGACGCCGACAGAAGCAGACCCGCCACCATCTCGGGCACCCGGTTCGACGTCAGGATCCAGGCGAAGATCGCCGCCGCCGCGACCACGAGCAGCACCACCGCCGTCGTCTCGATCGTGTCGAAGCTGACGCGCAGGAACCGCCGCCAGGTCAGCGAGCGATAGACGACCAGGCCCAGAAAGAGCGCCCAGGCACAGGCGGCGACGGCGGCCTCGGTCGGGGTGAAGGCACCCGACAGGATGCCGCCGACGATGATGACCGGCGTCATCAGCGACAGGAAGGCGCGGCGGAACGAGCTGCCCAGAAGCGACAGGCGGAAGGGCTGGTCGCGCGGAAAGCCGCGCCGCCGGGCGAAGAAGGCGACCATCAGCATCAGCGCCACGGCCATGACCAGACCCGGGACGAAGCCCGCCGCGAAGAGCTGCCCGATCGAAGCGCCGGCCACCACGCCGTAGATCACCATGGGCAGCGAGGGCGGGATGATCGGCCCGATGGTCGAGGACGCGGCCGTGACGCCGACGGCGAAGCCGGCATCGTATTTGGCGTCGCGCATGGCCTTGATCTCGATCGCGCCCAGCCCGCCCGCATCGGCGACGGCCGCGCCCGACATGCCGGCGAAGATGACGCTCGCGCCCACATTCACGTGGCCCAGCCCGCCCCGCATCCAGCCGACCAGCGACAGCGCAAAGCTGAAGATGCGTTCGGTGATCCCGGCGGTGTTCATCAGGTTCCCCGCGAGGATGAAGAACGGCACGGCAAGAAGCGGGAAACTGTCCACCCCGTTGATCATCCGGTGGGCGACCACCATGGACGGAGGCGAGCCGTTGGCCAGGATGAACAGGGCCGACGACCCCGCCAGGGCGATGGCGACCGGCACGCCGAAGATCAGCAGGCCGAACAGCACGGCGAAGAGAAGGGCGATGTCCAACGGGGCGCTCCTAGTCCATGGTTCGCACGGTGTCGGCGTGCGTCTCGGGGTCGATGAGTTTGCTGGTGCCGCTGCGCAGATGCATCCAGGCGTTGCGGATGGCGTAGAACGTCATCACGGCGAAGCAGGCGGCGACGAACCAGTAGACGACCGATTTCGGCACGTCGATCGACACCATCATCTGACGGGTCCGCCCGGCAAGCTGCCCCGACAGATAGGCCAGCCCGCCGTAGAACGCGATCGCCACCAGGTCGATCAGCGTCTGCGCGATGCGCCGGCCGGTGCGCGGCACCCACCGGTACAGGAATTCCACCGCGATATGCGTCTGCTTGCGCACCGCCATGATCGATCCGGTGAAGGTGACGGCGATCAGCAGGAAACGCGCGATCTCCTCGGTCCAGCCGAGCGAGTCGTTGAGAACGTAGCGGGTGAAGAATTGCAGGAAGACCACGAGGGCGAGGATCCAGAAGATCACCATCACCAGCGTGTCGTCCCATCGCAGATCGGACAGGTCGATCTCGTCCTCCTCGAAGGGGAGTTCGATATGCACCGCCTGTTCCGTTTCGTCGGGGTTCTGCCTGTCGTCCATGCCTGATCCGTTCGCGCGGGCTCGGATGGGCGGGGGCGGACTGGCCGCCCCCGCCGATGATCGGTGGCCGATGCTTACTGGCCGAGCGCCTGAAGCTTGTCGTAGGTCGCCTGATCCCAGCTCGCCATGTCGCCGTTATGCAGCTTCTTGACCGCGTCGATGAACGGCTGCCGGTCGACCTCGTTCACGTTCACGCCCTCGTCGCGGAACCACGACACCAGCTCTTCCTCCTTCTGGATGATCTGGTCGGTGGCGCAGGTCGCGGCGTTGTCCAGCACCTGCTCCAGCGCCTGGCGGTCGGTTTCGTCAAGGCTGTCCCAGGCCGGGCCGCCGACGATGGTCAGCAGCGAGTCGGTGATGTGGCCGGTCAGGTTGATGTCCGACTGCACCTCGTAGAACTTCTTGGCCTGGATCGTCGGCAGGGGGTTTTCCTGCGCGTCGACCGTCCCCTGCTGCAACGCCAGATACACCTCGGCAAAGGCGATGGGCGTCGGATTGGCGCCCACGGCCTCGGGGAACATCATGTAAAGGGGCGCGTTCGGCACGCGGATCTTCAGGCCCTCCATGTCCTCGGGCGCGGTGATGGGCTTGTTCGACGTCACGTGCCGCGCCCCGTAATAGGTCAGCGAGGTGATGTGATTGCCGGTGGCGTCGGTATAGCCCTGCGACAGTTCGTTGAAGAGGTCCGAATCGCGATACGCCTCCCAATGCGCGTAGTCGCGGAACATGTAGGGCGCGCCGCCGATGGCGATGGGGCCGTAGGCGCGGCCGGCGAACAGCTGGCCGGTATAGATGATGTCGACGGTGCCCAGGCCCAGCCCCTCGTTGATGTCGACCTCCTTGCCGAGCGACGAGGCCGGGAAGACCTCGATCCCCAGGCGGTTGTCGGTGGCCTGCATCAGCTCGTCATTCGCGGCGACGGCGCAGGTGTGATAGGGCTCGCTCGCCTCGTAGACATGAGCCCATTTCAGCACCCGCTCGGCCTCTTGGGCCATGACGGGGGCCGTGCCCGCGGTAAGCGCCGCCGTGGCGGTCGAGGCCAGTGCGAGTGCGTGA
>Ga0189283_10218_pt1 | contig 40820 bp, 43 predicted proteins | sample N26C4minimetaG_FD_130320 | JGI IMG/M metagenome (GOLD analysis project Ga0189283, IMG submission 130320) | Marine microbial communities from the Costa Rica Dome - N26 C4 mini metaG | ecosystem: Environmental > Aquatic > Marine > Oceanic > Photic zone | place: Costa Rica: the Eastern Pacific...
ACGTGATCGCGGGCATCCTCAAAGAGGCTATCGAGCGCCGGATTGACTGGGTGCAATTCAACGCGGACCTCGAAGCGCAGGACCAAGACCGGCTGATGATCCGTGGCCTTCTGCCCGCCCCTGACAGACGGGGGGGTATGTGATGGGACGCGACAAGCGGAACGAACAGCGCAAGGAAGCCGTGACGGCCATGCGCCTAAGCGTGATGCAGACACCTGCGTGGCGCGCGCTCTCGATCCCTGCACAAGCCCTCTACCCGTGGCTCAAGCTGGAATGGCGCGGGGCCAAATTCAACAACAACGGCAAGCTGCGCCTATCCACTCGTCAGGCTGCTGAGCGCATGGGGTGCAACCTCAAGACCGCGATGCGCGGATTCCAAGACCTGCAAGCCAAGGGTTTCATCATCCAGACGGAGGGCGCGTGTCTGGGCACTGAGGGCATGGGCAAGTCCCCGGCCTATGAACTGACTGAACTCGTGCCAGCGGGACAGCAAGGCCCCGGCAAGCAGTGGTTCATGAACTGGTCCGAGGGGCATGACTTTCCGGTCAAGGTCATGTCCGCCAGCAACCCCACGGGACGGAACAGGGCACGGTCTGCCGATGGCGTCGTGGTGGCTCTGAAGCGGGGGACGAAGTGATGCTGAAATGCAGAACCCTGTGCCGCGAGATGGAACAGGCCTGTTCCGCGAGAGGGAACGTTTGCCGGGGGGCCTGTTCCGCGAGAGGGAACGGCCTGTTCCGCGAGAGGGAACGGAATGGCCAGTTTCGCCACTCACCCTGTGCCGCGAAAGGGAACATCCTAGGATACCATGGGGTGGTGGTCGGGGCTGAGGTGGCACTTGGTCACAAGCCTACCCACGCTCTGCCAATCGTTGAGCAGCCGGTCCGTCCGGTAGTCTCCAACGAACGGACGGACGGACCGGCTGTGTGCCTGCCGCCTGATGCTGTCGCCAATCTGGTCCCAATGCCCCCGTTTCCGAACGTGAGGGGGACCGGGGTTGCACCTGTTGTTTTCTCTCTCCCGAAATCCCGGGGGGGTCGCTGATGGCGCGGGCGTCGAAAGAGGCGGCGGCGGCGCTGCGGTTCCTGCCCCGGCTGGTGGTTCCCGAGGGCCGGGCGGCCGGGAAGCGCCTGAAGCTGGCGGGCTACCAGAAAGCTTTCGTGCGGGGAGCATTCGCGCAGGGCGTTGCGGCGGGTGTGCTGTCCATCGGGCGGGGCAATGCCAAGACCGCGCTGTCGGCAGGGATTGCGCTCGGGCATCTGGTGGGCGAGATCGCGCCGCAGCCGAAGCGGGAAATCATCTTCGCGGCACGGAACCGGGATCAGGCGAAGATTGCCTTCGGCTTCCTGGTCGGCTTCATCGAAGGGTTGCCCGAAGACGATCAGGGGCAATTCACGATCCGGCGCGGCTCCAAGCTGGAAGTCGAGACGGCGGAGAATGGCGGCGGGCTGGCGCGTGTGATCGCGGCAGACGGCAAGTCGATCCTGGGCGGCGCGCCAACGCTGGCCATCCTGGATGAGCGGGCGGCATGGGAACGCGAGAAGGGCGACAGCCTGGAAAACGCGATCCTCTCGGGCCTGGGGAAGCGCGACGGGCGCGCGCTGATCATCAGCACATCCGCGCCCGACGACACGAACACCTTTTCCCGATGGCTGGATGAGCCGCCGCCGGGGACGTATGTGCAGGAACACCGGCCCGAACCGGGCCTGCCGCCCGACGACCTGGTCAGCCTGCTGGTGGCCAACCCGGGCGCACGGGAGGGCATCGGCTCGACCCCGGAATGGCTGGTGGCGCAGGCACGCCGCGCGATTGCGCGGGGTGGCTCTGCCCTGTCGAGCTTCCGCAATCTCAACCGCAATGAACGCGTGGCCGCCGATGATCGATCGGTGCTGGTGACGGTGGACGAATGGCTGGCGGCGGAGGTTGCCCCGGACGATCTGCCGGAGCGGGCTGGGCCGGTGATCCTGGGCGTGGATCTTGGCGGTTCGCGGTCCATGTCGGCGGCGGCTCTCTATTGGCCCGAGACGGGGCGGCTTGAATGCCTGGGCGCCTTCCCGACGAAGCCAGGCCTGGCGGATCGCGGCGCTGCTGACGGTGTGTCGGGCCGGTATGTCGAGATGAGCGACCGGGGCGAGCTGGTGACGATGGGCGACACGACGGTGCCCGTGGATCGCTTCCTTGCGGATGTGGCGGCGCGCCTGGACGGACAGGCCCCGGCGGCGATTGTGGGGGACCGCTTTCGCCATGCCGAGTTTGTCGAGGCCCTGCGCGGCGCCGCTCTCGACCGGGTGCCCTGCATCTGGCGCGGGATGGGGTGGCGGGACGGCAGCGAAGACGTGGAGCGGTTCCGCCGCGCGCTGTTTGAAGGCCGGGTGCAAACCGTGCCGTCCCTGTTGCTGCGGTCTGCCTTCGCGGACGCGATCACGCTGGTTGACCCGGCAGGCAATCACAAGCTGGCAAAATCGAGATCGACGGGCCGCATCGACGCGGCGGCGGCAACCGTCCTGGCGGTGGCGCAGGGGGTCCGCATGAGCGGCGCACCCCGGAGCAAGGGGGGGCGCTTCGCATGGGGCTGAAGGATTACAAGCGCCATTCCCGGCGGATCACGCGCGGCCCCCGCTGGCAGGCGCTCCGAATGCAGGCGCTGGATCGCGATGACTGGCAATGCGTCCAGTGTGGCGCACGGCGCGGCCTGGAATGCGATCACGTCGAACCCGTCCGGGACCGCCCGGACCTGGCCTATTCCCTGGCGAATTTGCAGACGCTCTGCGGACGCTGCCATTCGCGCAAGACCCGTATCGAGGTTGGCATGGGCCAGCCCGATCCCGCCCGTGAGGCGTGGAAATCCCTGCTGCGGGACATGCAGCACAATCCCAACAAAAGCGAGGTTTGAGCATGTTGGACTCTGTGAAGATCGCACGGCGGCAAAGCGAAATCCGTCAGACCCTTTCCGGCATCGTCGCCAAGGAAGCCCCGTCCGAGGACGAGACGCGGCAGATGGACGAACTCGACCGGGAATATCGGTCGAACGAAACCCGCTATCGTGCCGCCCTGATTGCCGAGGATGAGGAACGGCGGGACGCGGGGGCGGAACTCGAGTCGCGCTCGGGCCGGGAATGGTCCGACCTTCTGGCGGGCTTCGAGATGCGGCAGGTGGCCATGGCCCTGGACGAAGGCCGGGCCTTCACCGGGCGCACCGCCGAAGTGGTGGCGGAGATGCGGAATGCGGGCGGCTATCGAGGCGTGCCGGTCCCGCTTGAGGCGCTGGAAACCCGGGCGGGCGAAACGCTGGCCGGTGGCACGCCCAACCCGCGCGAGACGATGCCGATCATCGACCGGCTGTTCGCGCCCACGGCGGCGGCGCGGATGGGTGTCGCGACCGTCAACATTCCCATGGGCGAGCGGGAATATCCCGTGGTGTCGTCGTCCATTGCCGCTGGCTGGGCCGATGGCGAACTGGCCAACGTCGCCGGGCCGCAAGCCTTCGCGACGGTGGACAAGGCGCTGGCCCCCGACAACAACTTCGGTGTGCAGCTTCGGGTGTCGCGCAAGGCGCTGAAGCAATCGGGGGCGGGGCTGGAAGCCGCCATGCGCCGCGACCTGGCCGGGGCCATGCAGGTGGGGCTTGACCGCGCCGTGTTCCTGGGCACGGGCGCGAATGGCGAGCCTCTGGGCATCATTCCCGGTGCCGCGACCTACGGCATCACCGAAACCGATGTGAGCGCGGCGGCGTCGTGGGCGGTGTTCCGGGCAGCGGTGGCCCGCTTCATGCTGTCGAATGCTGCGGCATCTCCTGCGGATGTGCGGCTGGCGCTGCGCCCGGAACTCTGGGACGCCATGGATGGCACCTATATCGCGGGCACGGCTGTAACCGAATGGGAACGGCTGACGAAGGCGATGCCTGCTGTCGTGACCACGACGAACGGCTTGGACGCACCTGCGCTTCCGGCCGGCGGCGTGAGCGGCGATCCGCTGGAATCGGTGGGGCTGCTGACCACCATGGCAGGCGGACTGCCCCCGGCCTTCCTGGCGACGTGGGGCGGCGTGGACCTCGTAAGAGATCCGTTCAGCGATGCGCAATCCGGGGCGCTGCGGCTCACCGGGATCATCACCGCCGATGTGACGGTTGCCCGTGGGGCGCAACTGGAAATCCTGACGGGACTTCAGTGATGCTGTGGGGCGGTTCCAATGGCGGGCTGGAAGTCCGCACCTCTGCGGGCGGTGCGACCGTCCTGCGGGGCCGCTTTCCCTATGCCGTTCCGACCGTCCTTCAGGGCGGCCGGGAGCGGCGGCGGGAGGTGTTTGCGTCCCGGGCCTTCGGCTCTGCCATCGCCGGGGACGGCGACGTGCATTTCCTTGTGCATCACGACTTCGACCGGCCCCTTGCTTCGCGGGGGGCCGGAACCCTGACCCTGACGGACGACGACGCGGCGCTTGCCTTCGAGGCGCGGCTGTCGCCTGACCTGGAAGGGGTGAGCTATGTCCGGGACTTCCTGGGGACGCTGGCGGCGGGGCTGGTCGGGGGCGTTTCGCCCGGTTTCCGGGTTGCCGAGGGCGGCGACAGCGTGACCCGGGACAGCGAGGGCCTGTTGCGGGTGGTCCGCACGGCGATCCTGGTCGAGATCAGCGCCGTCACGAAGCCCGCCTATCCCCAAGCTCAAATCGAGGCGCGCGACTGGACGGCGCGCGGAACGGCCGGGCCTGCCGGATGGGCAGCCCGCAAGCGGTGGAGGGCCTGACATGGCAGACACGATTGCGCAGACCGAAGACCGGCCCGAGGTGCTGCCCTACCATGTGCAGGATTACGCGCGGCCGGATGCGTGGCTGATCTGGGAACGGATCGAGGCGTATATCTCCTATCGCTGGACCCCCCGGCAGGTGGTCTGGATCGTGGAAGGCAGCGGCGACTGGCGCCCGCCGCTGACCCCGGCGGAGATCACGGCCGCAGAGGTCTGGACGGGTGCAGCATGGCAACCCGCCACGCTGCCGCCATCGCCCTATGGCGGGCTATGCCTGCCGGGCAACGGTCCCTTCCGGGTGACGGCAACGGTGGGCGGCGGATCGACCCCGGCAGCGGCTCTGGAAGCCTATGCGCGGCTGGAGAAATACCTGTCGGCTGTCCAGCGCACTCCGGGGGAGCGCTTCGCCTATCGCCAGATGGCGCGAAACCGCTATGACGCGCCGCCCGTCCAGCAGACGCCAGCGCAAGACCGGGTGCGCGTGGCGGAGATCGACGGCAGCGTCGAATACGTCGCGAACTGGCCCGCCCGGGCCATGCAACTCAGCGGTGCTGCGGACCTGCTGCGCCCATACAGGAGGGCCTGAGCATGTGGCCATTCAGACGAAAGATTGCCCTTGAAACACGGTCGGCCCTCTCGGGCTTCACCGCCGAACTGATGGCCGCTCGGGAAGCCTACATTTCCGGGCGGCGCGGCATTGCCGAACTGACGGCGACGGTGCAAGGCGCTGTGGCGCTCTGGGAAGGCGGGCTGTCGCTGGCGGATGTGCAGGGCACGGACCTGCTGGACCGCCGGTCCCTGGCGATGGCAGCGCGGTCCCTGGCGCTGCGGGGCGAGGCGGTGTTCCTGATCCGGGGCGATGGGCTGGTGCCCTGTGCCGATTGGGACCTGCGGACCCGACACGGCAGGCCCACGGCCTACCGGGTGTCAGTGTCCGAGGCGGGCGGCGGCTTCACCGAAACCGCCCTGGCGGCTGAGGTGCTGCATTTCCGCACCGGCTGCGACCTGGCTGCGCCCTATCACGGCACCGCGCCGCTGAAGCGGGCGCAGCTCACGGCGGGGCTGCTGAACGCGTTGGAGACGGCGCTTGCCGAAGTCTATGAAACCGCCCCTCTGGCCAGCCTGATCGTGCCGTTCCCGGAGGCGCCGCAGACGGACCTGGAACGCATGGCGCGCGGGTTCCGGGGCAACCGGGGCAAGGTGCTGATCCGGGAATCGGTCAACGTCGCGGCGGCGGGCGGGCCTGCCCCGGCACAGGACTGGAAGCCGCACGATCTGTCGCCGGACCTGTCAAAGAGCATGACGCGCGAGACGCTGGCGGCGGCGCGGGAGGCGATCCTCATGGCGTTCGGCATCCTGCCCGGCCTGTCGGCGCCTGCCACCACCGGGCCAATGGTCAGGGAGGCGCAACGCCACCTGGCGCAATGGGTGCTGCAACCTATCGCCGGAATGATCGCGGAGGAAACATCCGAGAAATTCGGGCTGGCCGTAACTCTGGACGTCATGCGGCCCCTGCAAGCCTTCGACGCAGGAGGCCGGGCGAGGGCCATCACGGCAATCGTCGGTGCGCTGGCACAGGCAAAAGAGGCGGGCGTCGATCCGTCAGAAGCGATGAAGCTTGTAGATTGGGGGAATGAGGTATGACGGAAATGGTTTCGATCACCGGCCTGAAGCGGGTGGCCAAGCCTAGACCGAACCGGGGCGGATCAACGATACTCGCGTTTTTTGACTGTGAAGCGCGTGGCATTGCATTCCGGGGCTGCGCACTGGTGCGGACGCGAGGGGGCGGATTGGTGGCATGGCCCCCGAACCTCTTGGACGAAGACAGCCGAAGGTCCGTCCGAATAACGGACGACGCGCTACGTCACGGGATGATGATGTATGCCCGAGAAGCCTACAGGGCGTTAGGAGGGACAGACGCCGAATTCATCGGAAAATCGGTCCCGATGTGCCCGCCCCGATGACCCGCCTCGCCCCCGGGTCTGCTTGATCTTGCTACGGTTTGGTGGCAGCGTGTCCGTGGGCCTGAAAACCCGGACCAGTGATAGACCGCATCCTCTCATCGAGGTTCACCCGTTGGCGCGGGTGACGGTCCAGATGCGTTGACGCTTGGCGGCGTCCGCGCTCCGACAGCCTATGTCGGGGTGGAGGCGCCATGCAAGAGCCGCAAGGTAAAATCGTCTCGCCTGTCTCACTGGCAGGTTTTCAGCACCCCGGCGCCCGGCCGATCCGGGTCGGCCCTGAAAAGCCAACCAGTGAGAACAAAACCAATGAACAGTCTACTGACTCGCCGCACCCTGCTGACCGCCGCTCCCGCGCTTGCTTCCACACCCGTCGCGGCTCTTGCTCGGGTGAAGGACGAACAAGACCGGCACCCCGCCTGGCTGAACGCCTTCATCCAGAACGAAAATGAGTGGCTGGCGGCAAACGAGGGCAGCGAAGAAGAAAAGCGGCTCTGGGGCGAGCGTGATCGCCTAGAAGCTTTGATCTGCCTGACGCCCGCAACGACGATTGCAGGGCTGGCGGCGCAACTGGAATTCCTGGTGCGAGACGCAAAGGATTACTGGTGCTGCCCTGTCCATGGGGAACTTGCCGAAAGTGCCGTGAAATCAGCGAAGGCTTTGGCGGCCGCGCATCTTCGACCGGATGGTGATTGAAGCCGGGGGGATGCGGCGGCCTCCTGTCTCTGCAAGACCTGATGCGACGGCATGAAGCGAAATGAACATCTAAACCCCGCAACGTGGGGCTTTACAAACCCCGCGCCATGGTGTTTAAAGATAGCACCACGACGCGGGGCTTGGATATGACCGACGATGATTTGCGAGCTTTGATTGATGACACGTCCATGCAGATGGTGGAGGCGAACCGCATTTGGACCCACCCGCAATTTCTGGTGTCGGATGTGTGCAAGATTACCGGCACGACCCCGAAGGCCCTTGAGCATTTTGTGAATCCCAAGCGTGATCTGGTTCGCCTGACTGGTCCGCACGTCAATCCCGGCACCGGTCGCCGTCGCATTTTCTCTGGTGGTCAGGTGCTTATGATTGCCGCCGCTTACGCAATGACCCGTATCGGGTTTCCCCAACGCTGGGTGCGCCAATTGGCTGAAGATGTGGAGCGCCGCGCACACTTCCGCAACTTGCCCGGTGGCAACCTGCAAAGTGGGATGATGATTGCGACCTACCCGATGAACGAGGGCGACGATTGGGTGGTCATTCGCTTGTTCAGTGAAATGGAGAAAGAGCCGGTTTTGCCGGTGGCTGTTCACCTTCTGGACGTGGACCGGCTGATTGACCAAGTGAAAGCGCAGCTTGAGGCTATGATTGCAGACGAAGAGGTGCCGGACTTCACGGTGCCCGATCCGAAGCCGGAACCGAACCCCTATAGCCCCGCGTCCAACTACTTCCGCGCGTGGGATAAATCAGAATCCGGGCGCTGGGTTTACGTTGGCCTAACCGAAGAGGAAACCGACGAACTCTTGAAACTGCAGGGCAGCGAAATCCAAGGCGACGAACTGGTGATTGTCAGCCCGGAGATCGACCACAATTCGGACGAGCGCGACCGCTACCTCGAACTGCACAACAAGCACGAGCGCACCCGCCAAGAAATTCTCAGTAAAGAGACCCGCGACAAGATGCAGGCATTGGGCGTGGATGGCGACTGATGAGCAACCGCGCCGCCCAAGTTACCCAGACCGAGATCAAGCGCACTGTCAAAGGTGCGCTCGAAGCGGGTGTGGCAATTGGGCGGATCGAGGTGGATCACCGGACCGGCAAAGTGATCGTTTGGCCCGCTGGCGCGGTCAAGGCTGAGGGTGCCAACCCGTGCGACGAGTTGCTGCCGTGACGCGCAAGAACCCCTTCCCCGGTGTCGGCAACACGCCGCACGTTGACCGCCATGGCAAGAAGCGGTGGCGGCTGCGCGTCAAGTCCAAGGGCATCGACACCTACCTGCCTGGCACCTACGGCTCCGCCGAGTTTCGCGCGGCCTATGACGAGGCGATGAACGGGGCCAAGGTCGGGATCAATGACCCCCGTGCCCCGGCTGATACCCTGGCTTGGCTGATAGAGAGCTACCTGCGTTCGCCCCGGCATCGGAACAAGTCGGACAGCACCCGCCGCGTTCTGCGCCGCGAACTTGACTGGCTGCGCGACGTTGCGGGCAAGTATCCCTACGCCAGCTTTCGGGCGAAGCACATCGAAGCCGTCATGGCCAAGAAGGACGGCCCGGCAGCGGCGAACAAGGTGCGCAAGAACTTCTCCCTGCTGTTCACCTACGCGATCAAGAATGAGTTGATGGCGACCAATCCCGCCCGCGCAGCGGATCGCATGAAAGAAAGCGGCGACGGGTATCACACCTGGACGGCTTCCGAGATGGCGCAGTTTCTCGCCTTCTACCCGAGCGGCACCAAGGAACGGCTGGTGTTCATGCTGGCGATGAACACGGGCGCGGCAAGGGCCGACATTGCGGCGATGACCCGCGGCAACCTGTCGAACGGCCGGATCAGCTATAAGCGCGGCAAGACGAACGTGGGCGGTGATTACGAAATCCTACCCGAGTTGGCGGCGGAACTGGCGCAGATACCCGAAGGGCAGATGATGCTGGTGGCGCACGGGAAGAAGGGCTTGCCCTACAAGCCCGAGACGCTGGGCAACTGGTTTCGCCAGCGGTGCAACGCGGCGGGCCTTCCGCACTGCGCGCTGCACGGCATCCGCAAGGGGCAGGCGACGGCCATTGCCGATCACGGCGGGACTGAATTCGAGGTGATGAGCTTCCTAGCCCATGCCAGCCCGAAAGAGGCGGCAACCTACACCAAAAGGGCAGGACGCGCGAAGCTGGCCGATAGCGCGCTGGCGCGGACGAAGAAGGAACAGACATTGCCCAACCCTTCGAAAAGGTTGGGCGCAACCGGCTCTAACAGCCTGAAAGGAAACGACTAATATGGATATGTGGCAGCCCGTAGGGCCGCCATTGGATGCTCCGGGATTTTCCGGAAAATGCCCCATATGTCTGCAAAGAAAGGGCTTTCGCCACCTTCCCTTGTGCGTCACGTTCCGGCATAGTCCCAAGCAATCCGTGTCATCCTGGGGGATAAAATGGGGGAAATGGGGCCGCGGGGCAGGCTGACGGCGCGACGTGTTGATACCGTTGCCGAACCGGGCAAATACCATGACGGCGGCGGCACGGGGCTTTTCCTGCGGGTGTGGCCCAGCGGCTCGCGCCAATGGGTGCAGCGGATCACCATTCGCGGCAAGCGGCAGGAAATCGGGCTGGGCAGCCCGCCGGCCGTGTCGCTGGCGGCAGCGCGAAAGCTGGCGCTGGATAACAAGGGCGCGGCGATGCTCGGAGACGATCCGCTTGCAGAGAGGCGGGCCGCGAAGGTCAGGCCGCTCACGTTCGCGGAATGCGTCAATGCCTATTCCGAGGCGAAGCTGGGCGAATTCAAGAGCGACAAGCACCGCAAGCAATGGCTGTCGTCGCTTGAACGGCTGGCGCAACCCAGCCTGGGCAAAAAGCTGGTGCGGGACATAAGCACGAGGGACGTGCTGGCAATGCTCGAACCGCATTGGCGCGAACGCACCGTCACGGCGAAGAAACTGCGCGGCCGCGTTGAGGCGGTTTTGACGTGGGCGACCGTGGCCGGGCACCGCGAAGGCGATAACCCGGCGGCGTGGCGCGGCAATCTGAAGGAACTGCTACCAGCCCCCGGAAAGGTTGCGCAGGTTGCCCATCACCCTGCCGTCGCGCTGGGCGACGTGGCCCGCTGGTGGGCCGACCTTGCGCAGCGCGAAGGCATGGCGGCGCGGGCGCTTCAATTCCTGACACTGACTGCCGCGCGCTCGGGGGCCGTGCGTTATGCGACATGGGATGAATTCGACCTTCGCACGGCCCTTTGGACCATTCAGCCGGGACGGAAGGGGGCGAAGATCCCCTCTGGGGGGAAGCCGCATCGCGTGCCCCTCTCGCCCGAGGCGGTGCAGCTTCTGGCGGCGCTGCCGCATCTGGATGGCTCGCCATACGTGTTCTTTGCGCCACGCGGTGGGGTGCTGTCTGACATGAGCGTTAGCGCCGTCATGCGGCGGATACAGGAAGCAACCGTGAAGGCGGGCGACATGGGCTATCTCGATCCGACCACCAAGCGCCCAGCCGTGCCGCACGGGCTGCGCTCGACCTTTCGCCAATGGGCTGCGGAACAAGGCTTTCCGCGCGACATGGCAGAAATCGCCCTGGCGCATGTGGTCGGCGGGGAAGTGGAACGGGCTTACATGCGTTCGGATATGCTCGACCGGCGGCGCCGCATGATGGAGGGTTGGGCTTACTTCCTTAGCGACGACGAGGCTCGAGCCGGAAATTTACTGACGCTAGGAGTGCCGCTTTGACAGAACCTGACGTTTTTCCCAATCTGGACGATGGCTCTACCCACGAGGAACCTTGGGACCATCGTTTTGCACCGCTTGCTGAAATTCTCGGATGCTCGATTGAGGAAGCGACTGACGCCTTCATCGGCCTTGAGTTTCCTGAGTATGGGACGCGCGAGCATCTTAATGTGGTGAAAGACTCGGTTGAGAGGCATAATCGCGCGCTTAGGCCAGCACAAAAATTGGCCTATTACCTGCGCCGCCTCACGGCGCGCGAAAAGGAACACCTGCGCTGGGCTGGGGCAGTCACGCCTGAACAAGTTGAACATCTATCCCAAGTTCTAAGCGGGCAAGTGGATAGCCTGAACGGTTGGTATACAGGACAAGACCGCACCGGGGGGAGAAACGTTGCTGCACATACGATAGCGGAGGGCGTGAGGCGAGCGTTTCGGCGGAAGAGGAAGCGGATATCGTATGGCGAAAGCGACGGCAGTCCTTCGACCAACTTTGGTAGAGCGGTCGAACTTACTATTGCAGCGTTCGGCGTCAGGGCAGACTGGGCGGAGCCGGCGCATAAAGCTTGGTTAAAGCAACAAGACATCGGCCTCCGCCTAGGCCGCCTAAAGGCAACAAAACAAAGACGGATAAACGAACAGAAACGCCGCAAGTAACTGCAAACACGCTTTAAAAAATTTTTTTTGAGTTCCCATTTAGCTCGATGCGTTTCGATCAGTCATGTTCCGCCTTGCATCACCGCAAGCCGAAAGGAACTGACAATGGCCGAAAAACTCTTGCGCCGTCCCGAAGTCGAAGCCCGCACCGGGCTTAGCCGCTCGACGCTTTATGACTGGATGAAGCGGGGAGAATTTCCCCTGCCCGTAAAGCTGGGAATGCGCATCGTGGCATGGCGCGAAAGCGACCTGTCCGCCTGGCTCGAAAGCCGCGAAAGGCGGGCGGCCTGAACCATGACCAAACAAGAAAACCCCGGCGCGCTGGCGGGCGCAACCGGGGCGGGGAATGCCTTCCAAGCGGCGGCTGGCGGCTTTCCCAACCTAGCATGCAAAGCCGGGCAAGGCACCGTCTATTCTGTCAAGATGGACGGTGGCGAGCCATTCGACATTGCCGTTTCGGGCCGCACCCGTTGGGCACTCGACCGGCTCCGCGCCGCGGGCAAGCGGGGCTGCACACCGATCACGGCACCGGCACCGCGATGGGCGGCATATGTCCACAACCTGCGCAGCGTCGGTGTCGCCATCGAGACCATCCACGAAAAACACGGTGGCGAATTTGCCGGAACGCACGCGCGATACGTCCTGCGATGCGAGGCCTTGCCGCTGAAAGGCGGTGCAGCATGAACCGGCTTCGCATCGCCCACCTTCAACGGCTCTACGGGCTGACCCGTCGGCAGGCCGCACTTGTCGCCGCCCTGGCATGGGGGGCTGCTGATGATTGACGCGCAGGCCCTGACACTCCGGCTCGGGGGGCGCTGGTGGCGGCGCTACGGCACCGCCCCCTGCCCCGTGTGCCAGCCCGAGGGGCGCCGGTCGCAGGCCGCGTTGACGCTTGCCGACGGCGAAAGAGGCCGCTTGCTCGCCCACTGCAAGAAAACGCATTGCGGCTTCACTGACATACTGGCGGCAGCAGGCATAGGAGCGGGCGACTATCGCCCGCCCGACACACTGGAACTCGCGCGCCGCGAAGCTGAGCGGCGGGCACAGGCGAGGCGCACCACCTTCCGCGCCAGCTTGGCTTGGAAAGAGGCCGTGGCAATCGAGGGCACGCCTGCGGCGCGTTACCTGCGCAAAGCGCGGGGCATTTCCTGCCCCCTACCGGCGACGCTGCGGTTTCATCCCCGAGCGTGGCATGGGTCCACAGCAACAAGGCATCCCGCGCTTATTGCCCTGGTGGAGGGGGGTAACGGCTTCGCGGTGCATCGGACCTATCTTCGCGCCGACGGCTCCGGCAAAGCTCCGCTCGAACCCGCCAAGGCCATGCTCGGGGCCGTGTCCGGCGGCGCCGTCAGACTGTCAGACGCGCCCGGCCCGCTTGTGGTGGCTGAGGGCATAGAGACCGCGCTTTCGCTCGCCTCCGGCCTCTTGCGCACTCCCGGGACTGTCTGGGCGGCGCTTTCCACGTCGGGGGTGCGCAGCCTGCGCCTGCCGTCCGAACCGGACCGCTTGGTCATCGCCGCTGATGGTGACCCTGCGGGGCGCGCAGCGGCCCATGACCTTGCCGAACGGGCGCACGCGCTGCGCTGGGCCGTGTCGTTGCTGCCCGCCCCTGACGGGCGCGATTGGAACGACATTCTGATGATGAAAGGGGCGCGCGCATGACCGCCTTCAACCCCGCCGAACCCGTCCCGTTCAATCCTGACTGGCCCGACCCCGCCCCGCGCTTCCTGCGGCTCGAATTGCCACCCGCACCGGAATTGCCCCTGCGCGATGTGTTGGGGCCGCGACTGGCGGGATGGGTAGAGGATGCAGCCGAAGCCAAAGGCGCTCCGCCTGATTATGTTTTCGCGGCGCTCCTGGCCGTCGCAGGTGCGACCATCGGAAACGCCCGGTGGGTTTCGCCCTGGCGGGGCTGGCGCGAACCGCCCGTTATCTGGGCCATGTGCATCGGCCTGCCTAGCGCGGGCAAAAGCCCAGCAATAGACGCCGCGTTGCAGCCACTGCGGCAGGCGGAACGCCCCCTGCGCGAGGCAGCGGAAGCCGCGGGGAAGGCGTGGGCCGAAAAGGCCGAACTTGCCAAGCTGGCGGAGGCCACATGGAAGGAAGCCGCGAAGGCCGCAATAAAGGCAGGGGAAACGCCCCCGGACCGGCCGAACGAAGCGAATGCAGGCCCCGCCCCGCATATTCCCCGGCTTGTGGTCAACGATGGAACGATTGAGCGGCTTGGCGCCATCTTGGCGAAACAGCCGCGCGGAACCTTGCAGATGCGCGACGAATTGGCGGGATGGCTGGAAGCAATGAACCGCTATTCTGGGGGCGGCGACCGGCAATTCTGGCTGGAAGCTTTCGGGGGCCGGGGCTTTACGGTGGAGCGGATGGGCCGCGAACCCCTGACAATCGACCGGCTGTCAATCGGTGTGGTGGGCGGCATTCAACCTGACCGCCTGAAAAGCCTCTTGTTCAAGGCCGATGATGACGGGCTCTTGTCGCGCTTCCTGCCCATCTGGCCGAATCCAGCGCTGCTGCGCCGCCCGCAGGCATGGGCAGATGAAGCCTTGATAGACCGCGCGCTTGTGCGGCTGCTCGCGCTCGACATGGTGACAGATGAGGACGGCACCGTCCGCCCGTGGTTCGTCCCGTTCGCGGAAGATGCCCGGCGGCTGATGGATGAATTTCGGCTGACGGTGCGCGGATGGGAAGCCGAGGCCGAAGGGCTGTTGCTGTCGTTCATCGGAAAATTGCCCGGGCTGGCAGCACGGCTGGCGCTGGTGCTGGGATGCCTGGACCATGCGGCAGACGATGCAGAAGAACCGCGGGAGATTACCGCATCGGAATTTGGCCGCGCCGCGCATCTGGTGGAGGCTTATTTCCTGCCGATGGCACGTCGCGCCTATGCAGAAGCGGCGACCCCGGTGAACGACCGTATTGCGCGCCGGCTGGTGGGCATTATCCGCGAACAGGGCTGGCAGTCATTCACCGCCCGGCAGGTTCTGCGGCTCGACCGGCCGGGGTTGAGCAGCAAAGATACCCTCGACCCCGCGCTTGCGGCGCTGGAAGATGGCGAATGCGTCCGGCCCGTGGATGCGCTGCCGAAACCGCAGGGCGGCAGGCCGCAAAGGCTCTACGCCGTGAACCCGGCGCTTCATCGGGGGCAGGCATGACACGATGGCTTGCCGCTGCCCGGAACGGCGACACCGCACCGACAAAACTGACGCAACCGACAAAACCACCGAAAAGCGCAGTTTCGTCAGTTACGTCGGTTTTGTCAGGGCGCGCCGGCCCAGAGGCAGCACCCCTGCCCCGCCCGTCCGAGGGGGCGCCATTCGTGCGGCTGTCACCTTCACGGAAGAACGGAAGAACGCCGAAGGCGCCCGACGAGGCCAATACATGGCCCGGCGGGGAACCCGTAGGCGACGCGGCGTGCCGGAGGCCGGAGGCGAGGCGCGAGTTGACCGCTGCGGAACCGCCCGGGCCGGCAGGCTGGCTATGGTGCGGCTGTTGTCGTGCCTGGGTGCAGCGCCACACGGCGCTCGGGCATGCCGAGGCGATACGCGCCGACTGGATAACAGCGAAAGGTAAGAGGCATGGCTAAGGAACTCTCCGAGGCAAAGCACTGGGGTGTTGAGATGGCTGAACGCGAGCCCCCCCGCACGGCGCTCGCCTGGACGGAGGCGGGGACGCTGAGGATCGAGGCAAGCGGCGCATGGGAACGCATCTTGAAGGCGTCCGGGACCACGACCGTCGTTGACGGGCTGGTCGGACAAGTTGCGAAGCTTGGCTCCCAGGGCAACCGGATCGACGCTGCGGCCACGGATTTTGTTCTGGGCTACGTGGATGCGATGCAGCCCCAGGACGCTGCCGAGGTGCTGCTACTCACCCAGATGGCCGCGACCCACCAGGCGACAATGATGCTCGCCCGGCGCTTGAACCACGTCGAGACCATCCCGCAACAAGATGCAGCCGAAAAAGCCTTGAACAAGTTGTCGCGCACCTATGCGGCGCAGATGGACACCTTAAAGCGCTATCGCTCGAAGGGGCAACAGGTGGTGCGCGTCGAACGTGTCACGGTAGAGGATGGCGGGCAGGCGATTGTCGGCACTGTCGAGACCGGGGGGCGGGGCCATGAGGAAAGGTGACGCCGACCCCTTGCACGCGGCCAACGGCGCCCCGCGATGCACTGCGAGAACGAAACGCACCGGCCAACGCTGCTGCGCCCCTGCCGTTCGCGGCTGGGCCGTATGTCGGATGCACGGGGCGCGGGGCGGCGCTCGCACAGGCCAAGCCAACCCGAGTTGGAAGCACGGCGGCCGAAGTAGCGATGCGGTGGCGTCACGCAAGATGGCCAACGCTTATGCCCGTGAAGCCCGCAGGCTGGCCCGTGCGCTTGGCGAGGGCTGAGTATCAGCCGGGAAATTCCGCCACGTTCCGCGCCAATCGTGGTCGCCCTGGGGGATAGGCGGGGGGATACCGTTTCCAACCCCGGCCGATTTTTCCGCCTTATCAACAGCTTATAAAGAATGAGTGGCAGCCCGTAGGGGAATCGAACCCCTCTTTCCAGGTTGAAAACCTGGCGTCCTAACCGATAGACGAACGGGCCGCGCTGTCGGCGTGGGGGGTGGATATGAGAACCGGCTGGCGGTGGCAAGGGGATTTTTTGCCCCGAGCCGAAGATTTTGCCGCCTCCGGCACGGGGCCGTGGCGTCAACAGGGGGCGGCGTCCTCGAGCCGCAGTTGAACCCGCCGGCGACCGTTCCACTGGTTGATCTCCAGCCGCCCGGCAAGGTGGAACCGGCGGCCGCCATGCCGCTCGAGCGCCGGTCCGAGCGGGCCGTCGAAGGCGCCGAAGGCGATGGCCTCGCAGCCCGGCCCCATACCGTCGGAGAACCCGATCTTCAGATGGCTCTCGCCCACGCGGCGGGCCTGGGTGATGCGCTGATCGGCAAAGGCATAGCGCGGGGCCGCGGCCCCGGCCCCGAACGGGCCCGCCTGCTCGATCCGTTCCACCAGATCCGGCGTGGCCGCCGGGGTCATCAGCAGGGAATCGAGCCGCAGATCGGCCGGGCCGCCCCGCCCCGCCCCCTGCCGCGCCAGAAGTTCGGACAGACGGGCCATCGCCGCCTCCAGCCGGTCGCGCGCCACGGTCAGGCCCGCCGCCATCCGGTGGCCGCCGCCCTTGAGCAGCAGCCCCTCGGCCGCGACCCGCTGGATGCTGACGCCCAGATCGACACCCGAGACCGAGCGGCCCGATCCCTTGCCCTCGGCACCGTCCAGGCCGATCACCACGGCCGGGCGGCCCGTGGCCTCTTTCAGCCGCGACGCGACGATGCCGACCACGCCGGGATGCCAGCCCTCGCCCGCCGCCCAGACCAGGGGCGCGTCCAGCCCGCGCGCGGCCGCCTGCTCCAGCGCCGCGTCGCGCACCCGCGCCTCGATCTCGCGCCGTTCGGCGTTCAGGCTGTCCAGCCGCTCGGCCAGGGCGGCGGCCTCGTCCGGGTCGCGGGTCGCCAGCAGCCGCGCGCCCAGATCGGCCCGGCCAACCCGGCCGCCGGCATTGACCCGCGGCCCCATCAGGAAGCCGAGGTGATGGGCGGTCGGCGCCGTGTCCAGCCGCGCCACATCGGCCAGCGCCACCAGCCCCGGCCGCTGGCGGCGCGCCATCACCTGAAGCCCGCGCCGCACCAATGCCCGGTTCACCCCGATCAGCGGCGCGACATCGGCCACCGTGGCCAGGGCGACCAGGTCCAGCATTTCCATCAGATCCGGCCCCTGCTGCTCCCGCGCCCGCAGGCGGCGGTTCAGATCGACCAGCAGCAGGAACACGACCGCCGCCGCGCAGAGATGGGCGAGGTCGCCGGTCTCGTCCTGACGGTTCGGATTGACCACCGCCACCGCCTCGGGCAGCGTCTCGCCCCCCAGATGGTGGTCGAGCACCACCACATCCGCCCCCTGCGCCGCGGCGATGGGGCCGTGGGACAGCGTGCCGCAATCGACGCAGACGATCAGGTCGTGGTCGCGGGCGAGCGCGGCCATGGCCTGATCGTTGGGCCCGTAGCCTTCGTCGATGCGGTCCGGGATATACAGCGTCGCCTGCCGGCCCATATGGCGCAGCCAGTCGATGAGAAGCGCCGCCGAGGCGCCGCCATCCACGTCGTAATCGGCGAAGATGGCGATGCGCTCGTCCCGGTCCAGGGCCCGCAGCACCCGTTCGGCCGCCGCGCCCATATCGCGCAGCCCCATCGGATCGGGCAGCAGATCGCGCAGCGACGGCGAAAGGAAGGCCGCCGCGTCGCAGGCCGCCACGCCGCGCCGCACTAGCGTGGTGCAGATGGCGTCGGGCAGGCCCGTCTCCTGCGCCATCGCCTGCGACAGCCGGTCCTGATCGGGATCGGGGCCGATCCAGCGGCGGCCGGTCAGCGACGTTTCGACATTCAGGAAGGCGGAACTGGAATGATCGCGCGGCATCGGGTCCCGGGGCGGCTGCGGATTGGCCTGCACCTTATCCGCCCGCCGCGCCGGGGCCAAGCGCCCGTCAATGCCCCGGCGAGCGCGAGACCGGGTTTCGATAGGTCATGCGGCGGACCGAGCCGGTCTTGGACCGCATCAGGATCGTCTCGGCGGTCAGGAAGCCGGGTTCGCGCTTGATCCCCGACAGGATCGAGCCGTCGGTGACGCCGGTCGCGGCAAAGATCACGTCGCCCGTCACCATGTCGTCGCGGGTATAGACGCGGTTGAGGTTGGTGATGCCCGCCTTCTCGGCACGCTTCTTCTCGTCGTCGTTGCGGAACAGCAGCTTGCCGAAGATCTGCCCGCCCATGCATTTCAGCGCGGCGGCGGCCAGGACGCCCTCGGGCGCGCCGCCCGACCCCATATACATGTCGATGCCCGTCTTCTCGGCCTCGGCCGTGTGGATGATGCCCGCCACGTCGCCATCGGTGATCAGCCGGACGGCGGCGCCGGTGGTGCGCAGTTCGGCCAGCATCTCTTCGTGGCGCGGGCGCTCCAGAACGCAGACGGTGATATCCTCGGTCGAGACCCCCTTGGCCGAGGCCAGGGCCGAGACACGCTCGGCCGGCGACATGTCCAGGGTGACGACGCCGCGCCGGTAGCCCGGGCCGATGGCGAGCTTGTCCATATACACGTCGGGGGCGTGCAGCATCGTGCCCCGCGGCCCCATGGCGATCACCGTCAGCGCGTTGGGCATGTCCTTGGCCGTCAGGGTCGTGCCCTCCAGCGGGTCGAGGGCGATGTCAACGGCCGGCCCCTGCCCCGTTCCGACCTCTTCGCCGATATACAGCATCGGGGCCTCGTCGCGCTCACCCTCGCCGATGACCACGACGCCGGCGATGTCGAGGCGGTTGAGCTGGTCGCGCATGGCGTTCACCGCCGCCTGATCCGCCGCCTTCTCGTCGCCGCGCCCGATCAGCCGGGCCGAGGCGAGCGCCGCCGCTTCCGAGACGCGGGCGAGGCCCAGTGACAGCATGCGGTCGTGAAATTCGGGCGTGGCGGTCATCGTGGGCATCCTTTGCGCTCCTGCGGGTCCTGGACGGGTCTAGCCCAGCCAGAGGCCCGGTCACAAGTCCGGTAGCGCTGGCAGTGGCTTGCCCCCTCAGGCTTCGCGCGCGGAGAGCGGCAGACCGCGCGACACCGGCAATCCCCGGCAGAACCGCCCATGGCACTGGATTGCGAAACGGTCGGTCATGCCGGCGATGTAGTCGGCGACGATCCGCGCCAACCCGGTCTCGCCCTCTGCCGTCTCGACATCCTTGCGCCACTGCTTCGGCAGAAGATCGGGCCGCTCCATGTAGAGCGGGAACAGGTCGTGCACGATCTGCGTGACCTCGCCCCGCATCTCGACGACCGAGGGTGCGCGATACATCCGCTGGAACAGGAAGGCGCGGATCACCTTGAGATCCCGCCACACCCCGTCGGAAAAGCGGGCGATCGGGCGCCCCGCCTCGCGCACGTCGCGGGCGGAACGCGGGTCGAGTTCGACCAGACGCGCGCGCGCCTCGGCGATCACGTCCTCGACCAGGATGCCGAAGAACCGGCGCAGGGCCTCGTGCCGCCGCCGGTAATAGTTCAGCCCCGGCCACAGCCGGTCCACGTCGGCGAAGCAGTCGCGCAGGATCGGCATCTCGGCCAGTTCATCGGTCGAGAACAGCTCGGCCCTGAGCCCGTCATGCAGGTCGTGGTTGTTGTAGGCGATATCGTCGGACAGCGCGGCGACCTGCGCCTCGGCCCCCGCATGGGTATGCAGTTCAAGGTCGTGCCGGGCGTCGTATTCGGCCAGCGCGTAATGCACGGCCCCGGTGACGGGACCGTTATGCTTGGCGATGCCTTCCAGCGTTTCCCATGTCAGGTTCAGCCCGTCGAATTCGGCGTAATGCCGTTCAAGCGAGGTGACGATCCGGATCGCCTGCGCGTTGTGGTCGAACCCGCCATAGGGGGCCATGAGTTCCGACAGCGCGTCTTCGCCGGTATGGCCGAAGGGCGGATGGCCCAGATCATGCGCCAGCGCCACCGCCTCGGTCAGTTCCGCGTTCAGGCCCAGCACGCCCGCGATGGTCCGCGCCACCTGTGCCACCTCGATGGAATGGGTCAGGCGGGTGCGGAAATAATCGCCTTCGTGCTCGATGAAGACCTGCGTCTTGTGCTTCAGCCGCCGAAAGGCCGATGCATGGATGATCCGGTCCCGGTCGCGCTGAAAGCACGACCGGAACGTGCTCGTCTGCTCGGGGTAAAGCCGTCCCCGGCTGTCCTCCGGCTTGGCTGCGTAAGGTGCCGTCATCGCCCGCCCGTCCTTGTCGCCCTGTCAGGCCGTCCATATATTCGCCTGGCGCCCGAAGCGAAACGTGAAAGCCATGACCCTGACCCTGCCCCCCAAAGTCACCGACCGCGCCTTCGCCCGCCTGGCCGAGATCGCGGAATCCGCGGGCGAGGCGCAGGCGCTGCGCGTCGCCGTCGAAGGGGGTGGATGTTCGGGGTTCCAGTACGACATCCGCCTGGATGCGCCGGCCGAGGACGACCTCGTGCTCGAAAAGGACGGACAGAAGGTTCTCGTGGATTCGGTCTCGCTGCCGTTCCTTGCCGGCGCGACAATCGACTTCACGGAAGAGTTGATCGGCGCGCGCTTCACCATCGAGAACCCGAACGCCACCTCGTCCTGCGGCTGCGGCACCTCGTTCTCCCTCTAGACGGCGACAGAGCGTTTCCATCACGGGAACAACCGCCGTTGCGGCCGTTTTCATTGGGTTTTCCGACCGCGCCCGCCCGTTAGGTCCGCTTCGGAACAATCGGGACGGGATCGTGTTGATTCGCTACAATTGTCCATGCCGGTTCCGGCCGGCGCAAGCAGTAGCGAGTGACCGTGATGAGCTTTCAGTTCCCGCCGGATCGCAATTCCCGCCCCGTCCCCGATGCTCCGCCCCGCCCTGCCGCCCCGCGCGGGCAGGATCTCGGCCGCTGGCCCGCCGCCCCCGTGGCCCAGGGCCTGGACGCGGCGATGGATGTGGTGGTGCCGCCGAAGCGCGACTAGCGCCGTCGGCCCCCGGACGGCCGCCGCCTTGTGCCCGGCCCGGCCCTGGGCCAGAAACGGCCGGCGTGGCGGAGGGACGGCATGAAGATCGCGACCTACAACATCAACGGCGTCAAGGCGCGGATCGAGACCTTGTGCGGCTGGCTGGAGACCTCGCGCCCCGACGTCGCGCTGCTTCAGGAAATCAAGTCGGTGGACGAGGCGTTCCCCTGTTCGGCGATCGAGGATCTGGGCTACCGGATCGAGACGCACGGGCAGAAAGGGTTCAACGGCGTCGCCATCCTGTCGCGTCTGCCGCTCGAGGATGTGGCGCGGGGCCTTCCCGGCGACGGGACCGACGAACAGGCCCGCTGGATCGAGGCGACGGTGATCGGCGAGCGTGCGGTGCGTGTCTGCGGCTTGTACCTTCCCAACGGCAACCCCGTCCCCGGCCCGAAATACGACTACAAGCTGGCATGGATGGCGCGCCTGAAGCGGCGGGCCGAGGATCTTCTGGCCGCCGAGGAGCCCGCGGTTCTGGCGGGCGACTACAACGTGATCCCGCAGGACGAGGATGCCGCCCGTCCCGATGCCTGGCGCAAGGATGCGCTGGCCCTGCCGGCCAGCCGCGACGCGTTCCGCCGGCTGCTGAACCTGGGCCTGACCGACGCGTTCCGCGCCCGCATCCAGCAGCCGGGGCATTACTCGTTCTGGGATTATCAGGCCAATTCCTGGGCACGCAACGACGGCATCCGCATCGATCATGCGCTGCTGACGCCGCAGGCCGCCGACCTGCTGCAGGATTGCTGGATCGAGGCCGAGATGCGCGGGCGCGAAAAGCCCTCGGACCATGTGCCGGTCTGGATCGACCTCGATGCCTGAGCCGCGCGGAAGATCGCCGGCCGCCGCCGCACCTGGAACGATCCCGCCCGTCTCCGGTTCAGAGTCTCGAACAGCGACCGGGCGCGTCCCGTCGGAGATGTCATGAGAGTTCCCATCGCCACCTTCGCCGCAATCATGGCGGCGATGACAGCTCCGGCCCTGGCCCGCGAGGATTGTCCGCCGGGCCTGGCCAAGAAGGCGGTCGCCTGCCAGCCGCCGGGCAAGGCGAAATCCCCGGCGCAGCAGGACGCGCGACTCGGCGCGCCCGCGCCGAATTCCGCGGTGCCGATCGCCGATTATATGATGTACGGCCTTCCGCCGGCGCCGCGCGGGCAGACCTATTACGTGGAGGGGCGCCAGATCCTTCGGGTGGATCGCCGCGACAGGACCGTGCTGGAGATCCTGTCGCTGGCCAAGCTTCTGGGGCAGTAGCCGCTATTCGGCGGCGACCTTTCGGGGCGACAGCATCGGCCGCAGGTAGCGCCCGGTATGGCTGTCCGCGACGCGCGCCACATCTTCCGGCGTTCCGGTGGCGACCACCTGCCCGCCGCCATCGCCGCCTTCGGGGCCGATATCGATGATCCAGTCGGCGGTCTTGACCACGTCGAGATTGTGCTCGATCACCACGACGGTGTTTCCCTGCTCGACCAGTTCGTGCAGCACTTCCAGCAGCTTGCGCACATCCTCGAAATGCAGCCCCGTCGTCGGCTCGTCGAGGATATAGAGCGTGCGGCCGGTCGACCGGCGGGCCAGTTCCTTGGACAGCTTCACGCGCTGCGCCTCGCCCCCCGACAGGGTCGTCGCCTGCTGGCCGACCTTGATGTAGCCCAGCCCGACGCGCATCAGCGCGTCCATCTTCTCGCGGATGCTGGGCACGGCCTTGAAGAAGGCCTGCGCATCCTCGACGGTCATGTCCAGCACGTCGGCGATGGATTTGCCCTTGAACGTCACCTCCAGCGTCTCGCGGTTGTAGCGGGCGCCCTTGCAGGTCTCGCAGGTGACGTAGACGTCGGGAAGAAAGTGCATCTCGATCTTGATGACGCCGTCGCCCTGGCAGGCCTCGCAGCGCCCGCCCTTGACGTTGAAGCTGAACCGCCCAGGCTTGTAGCCCCGCGCCTTGGCCTCGGGCAGGCCCGCGAACCAGTCGCGGATCGGGGTGAAGGCGCCGGTATAGGTGGCGGGGTTCGACCGGGGCGTGCGGCCGATGGGCCGCTGGTCGATGTCGATGACCTTGTCGAGCTGCTCCAGCCCCTTGATCGTCTCGCAGGGGGCGGGTGTCTGCCGCGCCCCGTTCAGCCGCATCGAGGCCGTCTTGAACAGCGTCTCGATGGTCAGGGTGGACTTGCCCCCGCCCGACACGCCGGTGACGCAGACGAACTTGCCCAGGGGAAAATCGACCGTCACGTCGCGCAGGTTGTTGCCGCTGGCCTTGACCACGGTGACCGCCTTGCCCTTGCCGTCGCGCCGCCGGTCGGGCACCGCGATCTGCCGGCGCCCGGCCAGATAATCGCCGGTCACGCTGTCGGGGTTGGCGGTGATCTGCGGCGGGGTGCCGTGGGCCACCACCTGCCCGCCATGCACGCCCGCGCCGGGGCCGATGTCGAAGACGTAATCGGCCTCGCGGATCGCCTCTTCGTCATGCTCGACCACGATCACCGTATTGCCCTGATCGCGCAGGTTCTTCAGCGTCGTCAGCAGCCGGTCGTTGTCGCGCTGATGCAGGCCGATCGACGGCTCGTCGAGCACGTACAGCACGCCGGTCAGGCCGCTGCCGATCTGGCTGGCCAGGCGGATGCGCTGGCTTTCCCCGCCCGACAGCGTGCCGGCATTCCGCGCCAGCGTCAGATAGTCGAGCCCCACATTGTTCAGGAAACCCAGACGCTCGCGGATCTCCTTCAGGATGGCGCGGGCGATTTCGTTGCGCTGGCGGGTCAGCGCCTGCGGCACCGTCTCGCACCAGGCCAGCGCCTCGCGGATCGACATCTGCACCACTTCGCCCACATGCAGCCCGGCGATCTTGACCGCCAGCGCCTCGGGGCGCAGCCGGTAGCCCTGGCAGGTGCCGCAGGGCCGGTTGTTCTGGTAGCGTTCGAATTCCTCGCGGATCCAGGCGCTGTCGGTCTCGCGGTAACGCCGTTCGATATTCGGGATCACCCCCTCGAACGGGCGCGAGACGTTGTAGACCCGCCCGCCCTCGTCATAGCGAAAGGCGATCTCGGTCTTGCCGGTGCCATACAGGAATGCCTGCCGCACCTCGTCCGGCAGGTCCTTCCACCGCGCCCCGGGATCCACGCCGAAATGCGACGCGATGGCCTGGATCGTCTGGGTGAAATACGGGCTCTTGCCCTTGCGCCACGGGGCGATGGCGCCGTCGCCGACCTTGAGGTTCTGATCCGGCACGACCAGCCGCTCGTCGAAGAACAGCTCGACCCCCAGACCGTCGCAGGACGGGCAGGCCCCGAAGGGCGCGTTGAACGAGAACAGCCGCGGCTCGATCTCGGGGATCGTGAACCCCGAGACCGGGCAGGCGAAGTTCTCGGAAAAGGTGATGCGCTCGGCCTCGCCCTCGTCCTCGCGCGGGGCGGTCTCGAGCACGGCGATACCGTCGGCGAGATCCAGCGCGGTGCGGAAACTGTCGGCCAGCCGCGTCTCCAGCCCCTCGCGGACCACGATCCGGTCGACCACGACATCGATGTCGTGGCGGAATTTCTTGTCCAGCGTGGGCGGGCTGTCCAGTTCGTGGAAGGCGCCGTCCACCTTGACCCGCTGAAACCCCTGCTTGCGCAGCTCCAGGAATTCCTTGCGGTACTCGCCCTTGCGGTCGCGGATGATCGGGGCCAGCAGGTAGCCGCGCGTGCCCTCCTCCATCGCCATGACCCGGTCGACCATGTCCTGCACCTGCTGCGCCTCGATCGGCTGACCGGTGGCCGGCGAATAGGGCGTGCCGACGCGGGCGAAGAGCAGCCGGAGGTAATCGTAGATCTCGGTGACCGTGCCGACGGTCGATCGCGGGTTCTTCGATGTCGTCTTCTGTTCGATCGAGATCGCCGGGGACAGGCCCGAGATGTGATCCACATCGGGCTTTTCCATCATGTCCAGGAACTGGCGGGCATAGGCGCTCAGGCTCTCGACATAGCGGCGCTGCCCCTCGGCATAGATCGTGTCGAAGGCCAGGCTCGACTTGCCGGACCCGGACAGACCGGTGATGACCACCAGCTGATCGCGGGGGATGTCGACGTCGATGTTCTTGAGGTTGTGCTCGCGCGCGCCGCGCACCTCGATATTCTTCAGCTCGGCCATGATCCGTTCCCAAAGCGCAGACCAGAGAGATAGCGATTGCGGCCCGAGACTCAATGCCGGCGCGGGATGCCCGCGCCCCGAACGCAAAACGCCGGCCGCGATGGCGGCCGGCGCAGGCGATCCCGGCGATGCACGCCCTAACCGCGGGCGTCGCCCACCAGTTTCCACATAGCGGGCAGGATCATCGCCGCCAGCCACAGCTTCAGCGCGTCACCCACCAGGAACGGCGTCAGCCCCCATTGCAGGATCGGCTTGTCCCATCCGTATAGCTGACCCAGCCACAGCAGGCCGGGGACATAGATGATCGCGTTGCCGATCAGCATGGCAACCGCCATCCACAGGACCGACCGGTCCCAGCCCCGCCGGGCGAAGACGCCCATGGCCAGCGCCGCCAGCGCATAGCCGACCAGATAGCCGCCGGTGCCGCCCATCATGTAGGCCAGGCCGCTTGTCTCGGCCGAGGACGAGGCGAAGACGTCGAAGCCCAGTGCGCCGATCGCCAGATAGCCCAGGATCGTGATCAGGCCCAGACGCTGCCCGTAGGCCGCGCCGATAGCCAGCACGCCGAAGGTGCCCATCGTCACCGGGACGGGCCACATCGGGATCTTGACCTTGGCGAGGATCGCCAGCGCCACGATGCCCAGCACCACCAGCGCCGCCTGTTTCAGCCGCAGGGCAGGGCCTTCGACCGGCCCCACCGCCTCGACCAGAACCCTGTCGGAAATTGTCTCGGCCATCGTCGTTCCCTTGTTGCGGTGTCGCGAATGCTGTCACTGCGTATCGCACCCTGCCCGGCGTCGCGCAAGATCCCTGCCCCGTCGCTAGCGGGTGTAATCGCTGGTCATCTCGTAATCCTTGCGCGGCCCGGTCACGCGCCAGACCGTCCGCCAGCCCCGCGGCAGGTCGAAGCGGTAGCGCACGCGGTAGAGGTCGGGCCCGCAGGGATGCTCGGCCCCGGCGCGGCCCATGGCGATCTCGAAGCGATGGAAGGGGCGCCCGTCGCCGAACATCACCGCCACGCTGCCGGGGGCGGGAAAGGTCCACAGGTCGCGCCGCCGCGCGGTCAGACCGCGCATCGGACCGTCCGCCCACCGCCCCTCTTCGTCATAGGACAGTCCCCGGTCCGAGCGGCCGAAGGCGGCCCATCCCTCGAGCGTCATCTCGCCGGCGAACCGGTCCGCCACCCGCCGCATCAGGCGCCAGCGCCCGGTCAGCGCGGCCGCCAGGTCGCCCGCTTCCACCATGTCCTTCTTCATGGCGGCGACATTAGGCCCCGGCGCACCCGCCCTTCAACGGCTTGTGAGCCCGCGCCGCCCGGTCTATCACCCGCCGCGACTGCCCGAGCCAGAAGCAGACGGAGCCGCCCGCGATGATCCCCCGCTATTCCCGCCCCGAAATGGTTGCCGTCTGGTCGCCCGAGACCAAGTTCCGCATCTGGTTCGAGATCGAGGCTCACGCCCTGGACGCGATGGCCGATCTGGGCGTCGTCCCCCGCGAGAACGCCGAGGCGGTGTGGAAGGCCAAGGATGTCGAGTTCGACGTGGCCCGCATCGACGAGATCGAGGCGGTGACCAAGCACGACGTCATCGCCTTTCTGACCCATCTGGCCGAACATGTCGGATCGGACGAGGCGCGGTTCGTCCATCAGGGCATGACCTCTTCGGACGTGCTGGACACCTGTTTCAACGTGCAGCTGACCCGGGCGGCCGACATCCTGATCGCCGACATGGAGGCGCTGCTCGCGGCGCTGAAGCGGCGTGCATACGAACACAAGGACACGGTTCGCATCGGCCGCAGCCACGGCATCCATGCCGAACCCACCACGATGGGGCTGACCTTCGCGCGCTTCTATGCCGAGATGGATCGCAACCTGCGCCGCCTGAAGGTCGCGCGGGACGAGATCGCCACCGGCGCGATCTCGGGCGCGGTCGGCACCTTCGCGAATATCGACCCGGCCGTCGAGGAACATGTCTGCGCCCGGATGGGGCTGGCCCCCGAGCCGATCAGCACCCAGGTGATCCCGCGCGACCGGCATGCCGCCTTCTTCGCGGCACTGGGGGTCGTGGCCAGCAGCATCGAGAACGTCGCCGTCGAGATCCGGCACATGCAGCGCACCGAGGTCCTGGAGGGGGAAGAGTTCTTCTCGAAGGGCCAGAAGGGCAGCAGCGCCATGCCCCACAAGCGCAACCCGGTGCTCAGCGAGAACCTGACCGGTCTGGCCCGGCTGGTGCGGATGGCGGTCGTGCCGGCGATGGAGAATGTCGCGCTCTGGCATGAACGCGACATCTCGCATTCGTCCGTGGAACGGAATATCGGCCCCGATGCCACGGTGACGCTGGATTTCGCGCTCGCGCGTCTGACCGGGCTGATCGACAAGCTGGTGATCTATCCCGACAACATGCTGGCGAACATGAACAAGTTCCGCGGCCTGGTGATGAGCCAGCGGGTGCTTCTCGCCCTGACCCAGGCCGGGGTGAGCCGCGAGGACGCCTATCGCCTGGTCCAGCGCAACGCGATGAAGGTCTGGGAGGAAGGCAAGGACTTCAAGACCGAACTCTTGGCCGATCCCGACGTCACGGCGGCGCTGAGCGCGGCCGAGATCGAGGAGAAGTTCGATCTCGGCTACCACACCAAGCATGTGGACACGATCTTCGCCCGCGTGTTCGGCCAGGGCTGACCGGCCCCGCGGTCAGGGGCTGGCGGCGGTGTCGGCGAACTTCTCCAGCGCCGCCTCCATCTTCTCCAGAACGTCGAGGTCGTCGTCGACGTCGAAATCGTCGACCGTCTCTTCGACCTCGCGCCACGCGATCCGGGTTCCGCCGTCGCCGTCGGCATAGACCAGCATCTTCAGCGGCAGGACCAGACCGGCCCGGATGTCCTCCTGCATGACGGGCGTGCCGAGCTGCGGGTTGCCGAAGATCAGAAGCTGCGAGTCGGGCAGTTGCATGTCCACCGATGCCGCGCCGGCGCCGTGATCGACCCGCGCGAAGACCTCGGCGCCCGCCCCGCGCACTGCCGCTTCCAGCCGGTCCGCCACCTCGGCCACGCTGCCTTGGGCCTGGCGCGTCTCCAGTTCGGCGGCGGCAAGGGGGCCGGCCGCCAGCGCCAGCGCGGCGCCGGTCAGAAAGGTTCTCATGGCATGTCCTCCTGTGTTGTGCGGTCAACCGGGCGGCGCGGCCAGGGTTCCGCCCTCTGGCGCCCCGCCGCGATCCGGCCTATAGCGCGGCCATGCTGAAGACGCGCATCATCCCCTGCCTCGACGTCGCCGACGGCCGTGTCGTCAAGGGCGTCAACTTCGTCGATCTCCGCGATGCGGGCGATCCTGTGGATGCCGCCCGCGCCTATGATGCCGCCGGCGCGGACGAGCTGTGCTTTCTCGACATTCACGCCACCCACGAAAACCGCGGCACGATGTACGATCTGGCCCGCCGCACGGCCGAGCACTGCTTCATGCCGCTGACGGTCGGGGGCGGCGTGCGCACGGTGGACGACGTGCGCAACCTGCTTCTGGCCGGGGCCGACAAGGTGTCGTTCAACTCGGCCGCCGTCGCCGATCCCGATGTGGTGGCCGGGGCCGCCGAACGCTTCGGGTCGCAATGCATCGTGGTGGCCATCGACGCCAAGACGGTGGCGCCGGGCAAGTGGGAGATCTTCACCCATGGCGGCCGCCGCCCCACCGGCATCGACGCCGTGGAATTCGCCCGGCTCGTGGCCGCCAAGGGCGCGGGAGAGATCCTGCTCACCTCGATGGACCGGGACGGCACCAAGGCCGGGTTCAACCTGCCCCTGACCCGCGCGATCTCGGACGCGGTCGCGGTGCCGGTGATCGCGTCGGGCGGGGTCGGCAATCTGGATCACCTGGTCGAAGGCGTGACCGAGGGCGGCGCCAGCGCGGTGCTGGCGGCCTCGATCTTCCACTTCGGCGAATACACGATCGGCCAGGCCAAGGCGCATATGGCCGCCGCCGGCATTCCGGTGCGGCCATGACGGGCGGGGCACCGGACGCCCTGGCGCGGCTCGCCGCCACGATCGAGGCCCGGCGCGACGCCGCGCCCGACACGTCCTGGACGGCGAGGCTGCTGTCGAAGGGCCCCGAGAAATGTGCCGAGAAGTTCGGCGAAGAGGCGGTCGAGGCGGTGATCGAGGCCGTCCGCGGCGACCGGGACGCCCTGACGCGCGAGGCGGCGGACGTGCTGTATCACCTGCTGGTCATGCTGGCCGCCCGCGACGTCGGCCTTGCCGACGTGCTGGCGGAACTGGAACGGCGCGAAGGCCGGTCGGGGATCGACGAGAAAGCGGCGCGCGACGGCTGAGCCCGCGGCCCATGGAAGGCGCGGCACGGGGCCGGCCGTCAGCCGGCGCCCACCGCCGCCTCAAGCGCGGCAATATCGATCTTGCGCATGGTCATCATCGCCGCGAAGGCGCGCCCGGCGGCGTCGCGGTCCGGGCCGGTGGTGAGGTCCAGCAGGATCCGGGGCGTGATCTGCCAGGAATGGCCCCACCGATCCTTGCACCAGCCGCAGGCGCTTTCCTGCCCGCCCGCCGTCAGGATGGCGTTCCAGTAGCGGTCGGTCTCGTCCTGGTCGTCGGTGAGAACCATGAAGCTGACAGCCTCGTTCGGCACGAAGGCCGGACCGCCGTTCAACCCGATGAAACTGCGGCCGAGCAGCGTGAACGCGACGGTCAGCTCGTCGCCCTCGCCGCCGCCGGGAAAATCGCCCGGCGCCGCGTTGACCGGCCCGACATGGCTGTCGGGAAAGGTCCCGGCGTAGAATTCGGCGGCCTTGCGGGCCTCGCCGTAATCGAACCACAGGCAGGTCACCAGATCGGTCATGATCGCGCTCCTCCCATCCCGGCCGGTTCCCTGCCGGATGCGCGCAGTCTGCCAGAACGGCGGCCGGGCGTCCGCGACGATTTACGCCGCGGCGCGTGTCGCGGGCACCCGCCCTAGAGCGGCTCGATGTCGCCCTGCGCCCTGACGGCGTGAAAGTCCCGTTCCCAGTCCGCGAACCGGCCGGCGGCGATGGCGTCGCGCATCCCGGCCATGGTCTGCTGGAAATAGTGCAGGTTGTGCCAGGTCAGCAGCATGCCCGAGATCATCTCGCCCGACCGGAAGACATGGTGCAGATAGGCCCGGGAATAGCCCCGGCAGGCGGGACAGGTGCATTCCTCGTCCAGCGGGCGCGGGTCGTCGGCATGGCGCGCGTTCTTGACATTGACCACCCCGCGCCGGGTGAACGCCTGCCCGGTGCGCCCGGACCGCGACGGCAGAACGCAATCCATCATGTCGACCCCGCGCTTGACCGCACCGACGATGTCGTCGGGCTTGCCGACGCCCATCAGGTATCGCGGCCGATCGGCGGGCAGCATGCCGGGCGCGTAATCCAGCACGCCGAACATCGCCTCCTGCCCCTCGCCCACGGCCAGCCCGCCGATGGCGTAGCCGTCGAAACCGATCTGCTGCAACGCGGCCGCGCTTTCGGCGCGCAGTTCGGGGGTGACTCCGCCCTGCTGGATGCCGAACAGAGCATGGCCGGGCCGGTCGCCGAAGGCTTCGCGCGACCGCCGCGCCCACCGCATCGACAGGCGCATGCTGTCGGCGACCCGCGCCTCGTCGGCCGGCAGGGCCGGGCATTCGTCGAAGCACATCACGATGTCGCTGCCCAGAAGCCGCTGGATCTCCATCGAGCGTTCTGGCGTGAGTTCGTGCTTCGATCCGTCGACATGCGAGGCGAAGGTCACGCCCTCCTCGGTCAGTTTCCGGAGCCCGGCCAGCGACATCACCTGAAAGCCGCCCGAATCCGTCAGGATCGGCCGGTCCCAGTTCATGAACCGGTGCAGGCCGCCGAGCCGCGCCACGCGCTCGGCCCCCGGCCGCAGCATCAGATGATAGGTGTTGCCCAGAACGATGTCGGCCCCGGTGGCGCGCACGCTTTCGGGCAGCATCGCCTTGACCGTGCCGGCGGTGCCCACGGGCATGAAGGCGGGGGTCCGGATCTCGCCGCGCGGGGTCGAGATCACGCCGCTGCGGGCGGCCCCGTCGGTGGCGGTCAGGGCGAACGAGAATGTCTGGCTCATGCCGCGCCGCTTAGTCCAGCGGGGCGGCGAAGAAAAGGGGGCGCGGCGATGCGCGGGCGCGCCGGGAACCTTGCCAGGGCGGGGCTCTTCCGGGTAGACGGCGCCACTGCCCGACCGCCCCCGACCGCCGATGCCGCGAGGAGATGTTCCTTGGCCGAAGACACGCCGCCGCCCGACGCCGCCTTTCGCCTCGGATGGGAGGAATGGGTCGCCCTGCCCGATCTGGGCCTTCCGGCGATGAAGGCCAAGATCGATACCGGCGCCCGCACATCGGCGCTGCACGCCTCGGATATCGAACCGTTCGGTCCGTCGCAGCGCCCGCGGGTGCGGTTCATGGTGCATCCGGTGCCGGGCCGGTCGGATCTGGAGATACCCTGTTCGGCCGATATCCAGGACCGGCGCGACGTCACCTCGTCGAACGGCGAGACCGAACTGCGTTACGTGATCGCGTCGGAAATCACCGTCGGCGGGCGGACCTGGCCGATCGAGCTGACGCTGACCGACCGGGGCACGATGGCCTATCGCATGCTTCTGGGGCGGCAGGCGCTGGCCGAGGACGTGATCGTCAGCCCCGGCGACCGGTTCTGCCAGCCGCAGCTTTCCTATGACGTCTATCATTCGGCCCAGGTCCGCGAAGAGGCGCCGGTCCGCGCGCTGCGGATCGCCGTGCTCAGCCGCGAACCCAACAGCTATTCCACCCGCCGCATCGTCGACGAGGGCGAGAAGCGCGGCCATGTGATCGAGGTGATCGCGACACAACGCTGCTACATGGCGATCAACGCCCTGGCGCCCGAGGTTCATTACGACGGCAAGCGGCTGCCCCGCTACGACGCGGTCATCCCGCGGATCGGGGCCAGCGTCACCGCCTATGGCACCGCCGTGATCCGGCAGTTCGAGACGATCGGCACCTACTGCGTCAACGGGTCCGACGGGATCACCGCCAGCCGGGACAAGCTGATGGCGCATCAGATCCTGGCGCGCAACCGCATCGGCATGCCGACCACCGCCTTCGCCGCCTCGCCCAAGGATACGGGCAACCTGATCGGTCTGGTGGGCAACGCGCCGCTGATCGTGAAGCTGCTGGAATCGACCCAGGGCAAGGGCGTGGTGCTGGCCGAGACGAAGAAGGCCGCCGAATCGGTGATCTCGGCCTTCCGCGACCTCAAGGCGAACTTTCTGGTGCAGCAATTCGTCAAGGAAGCGGCGGGCGAGGACGTGCGCTGCCTGGTGATGCAGGGACGTGTCGTGGCGGCGATGCGGCGCGTGGCGCAGCCGGGGGAATTCCGTTCGAACCTCCATCAGGGCGGACATGCCGAGCCGACGCGCCTGACGCGGGCAGAGCGCGACACGGCGATCCGGGCGGCGCGCGCGTTCAAGCTGGGCCTTGCCGGGGTGGATCTGCTGCGCGCCAGCGACGGGCCGAAGGTGCTCGAGGTCAATTCCTCGCCCGGGCTGGAGGGGATCGAGAAGGCGTCCGGCAAGAACCTGACCGCCCTGCTCTACGAGGGGATCGAGAAACAGGTCCGCCCGACACCGGTGCGCCGCAGCCGGCGCCGGGGTTAGGGGGCCTCGGGCGGCGGTCTGGACGGCCGGGGCAGCTAACCTTATATATTCGGTCAAGTACTGGCCAAGGATCCCACATGAACGAGCCCGCGAACGCCACGATGGAAGGCGCCCCGCTGATCCGCCCCTCGTCCACCGACCACCCGCTCTACGACAGCGTGGTCGAGGCCTGCCGCACCGTCTACGACCCCGAGATCCCGGTGAATATCTACGATCTCGGGCTGGTCTATACGATCGACATCAACGACCAGAACGAGGTCGCCTTGGTGATGACGCTGACCGCGCCGGGCTGCCCCGTCGCGGGCGAGATGCCGGGCTGGGTGGCCGAGGCGGTCGAACCGCTGGCGGGCGTCAAGCAGGTGGATGTGCAGCTTACCTGGGATCCGCCCTGGGGCATGGACATGATGTCGGACGAAGCGCGGCTGGAACTGGGCTTCATGTGATCAGGCGGGCCGGCGGCGCCGTCACTGCGCCGCGGCCTGCACTTGCCGGATGACGGGCGGCGCGCCGTCGCCCAGGGCAACCGCCTGTCCCGTCCGGGCCGATTCCTGGGCCGCAAGCCCCATCGCCACCGCCATGGCCCCGTCGGCCAGCGTCACCTCGACCTGACCGTCGCCCCGCACCACCGCGTTGAAGCGGGTGTGCTGGTAATAGGTCGATCCGTTGTGATCGCCCGCCGCCAGCAGCGTGGGGTCGACCGGCACGTCGATCGCCCGCGGCCCCTTGGGCGCGCGGGGCGACAGGACCAGCTGCGGCACCGGCGGCGGCCCCAGTTCCTGCGGCCAGAAGCGGCCGGGACCGGGCACGCGCGCCTCGATCTTCCCGTCCGGGCCGACGGCCGAAATCTCTTCCTGGTATTCCGAACCCTCGGCATACATGCACAATTCCAGCATCGCCCGTGCGCCGCTGTCGAATTCGCAGATGACATAGGCGCTGTCCCAGATGTCGGGCACCTCGTCGCCGTAACGTTCGTCCACATGGTTCACCGCCTGCCCCGCGCTCGCCATGACGCGCACCGGCTCGGCCTTCAGGATCAGGCGCATGAGGTCGAAGAAGTGGCAGCATTTCTCGACCAGCGTTCCCCCCGACCAGCGGTTGAAGCGGTTCCAGTTGCCGACCTTCTGGAGGAAGGGAAAGCGATGCTCGCGGATCGTCAGCATCGTGACGCCGCCCGTCGCCGCGTCCACGCGATCCAGAAGCGCCTGGATCGGCGGCATGTAGCGATACTCCATCGCCACCCAGATCGGCGCGGGATACCGCGCGGCGACCGCGCGCAGACGCTCGGCCTCGGCCGGCTCGGTATAGAGCGGCTTTTCGACCAGCAGGGGCAGCGGGCGCCGCGCGGCGATCTCTTCGATCTGGCTCACATGCAGGTAGTTGGGCGAGGCGATCAGCAGGCAATCCAGCGGCTCGTGCGCCAGCAGATCCCATAGCGTGGGACAGAGCCGCGCCTGCGGCGCCAGGGCCTGCGCCGCCGCCTGCTGCACCGGATCGGGATCGTGGATCGCCACGACCTGCGCCCCGGGCAGAAGGGCGATGTTGCGCAGATGCTCGCGCCCCATCATCCCGCATCCGATGATCCCGTAATTCACTTCGCCGCCCATCGTCGCCCCGTTCCTTTCCCTCTGCCCGGTCTCATTTCAGCCGCGACACGTAGCGCACCCGGTCGGCGTCGAACCACGACCGCGAGAATTCCGCCGCCGCGCCGGTCTGCGCCCAGGACACCCGTTCGACCAATCCGCAGACGGCCCCCGCCGGGGCGGTCGTCTCGACCCCCGGCCAGCCGGGCATGCGCCCCAGCCCGACCCTGTCCTCGGCGCGCATGATCCACAGGCCAAGCCGGGTGCGGTAGTGGTGGTAGAGCGACGCGGACAGATCGGCCCGATCGATGGCGGGCGCCCAGGACCCGTCGAGCCAGATTTCCTCGAGCACCGCCGGAACATCGTTCAGGCGGCGCAGGCGGCGGATGCGGTGCGCCCTGTCCGAAGGGCCGAAATCGGGGGCATCGGCCGGTTTCGGCATCCGCGCCACATCCAGGACCTGCGCCGTGGGCCGGCCGCCGCCCTTCACCAGTTCCAGCCGGAAGAAGGCGTAGATGCCCCCGGCTGCCCGCGTGCCGGCGATGTAGTTGCCCGATCCCTGCCGCCGTTCCAGCAGTCCCCGCCCCGCCAGATCCGCCAGCGCCTTGCGCAGCGTGCCGACCGAGACGTCGTAGCTGCGCGCCATCTCGCGCTCGGGCGGCAGCTTCTCGCCCTCGACAAGACGGCCGGCGGCGATGTCGCGGATCAGAAGGTCGGTGATCTGTCGGTAAACCGGCGCAGTGGCGGGTACGGTCATTGTGGCGGCCCTATTGATACACCATTGATGCACATCAACCGCGATGCTACGCAAGAGGCAAGGCGCAGCACAGGACAGATTCGCATGACCGTCGTTCCCATCACCTCTGCCGATCTGGACGCGGTCGAGGTCTCGTGGTTCGCGGCGCTCTGCTCGGACGATTACCGCTATCTCGGCCTGCCCGAGGGCGATCTGCGATCCTCGTGGGAGCATTGCTCGTCGATCGTGAAAGAGGCCGAGGCGCAGGGCTTTCGCAACATCCTGTGCCCGTCCTCGTATCAGGTGGGACAGGACACGCTGAGCTTCGTTGCCGGCTGCGCGCCCGTCACCGACCGGATCAACATGCTGGCCGCGATCCGCTGCGGCGAGATGCAGCCCATCATGCTGGCCCGCACGATCGCCACGCTGGACCACATGCTGAAGGGACGCCTGACGCTGAACGTCATCTCGTCGGACTTCCCGGGCGAGAAGGCGGACAGCGCCTATCGCTACCAGCGCTCGCGCGAGGTGGTCGAGATCCTGAAACAGGCCTGGACGCAGGACGAAATCAACTTCAGCGGCGAAGTATATGATTTTCATGGCCTGAGCAGCGATCCGGCCAAGCCCTATCAGACCGGCGGCCCGCTTCTGTATTTCGGCGGTTACAGTCCGCCGGCGCTGGATCTCTGCGGGCAGCATTGCGACGTCTACCTGATGTGGCCCGAACCGAAGGACCAGATCGCGGAGCGGATGAAGGCCGCGGCGGAAGCCGCTGAACAATATGACAGAACGCTGGATTTCGGCCTGCGCGTTCATGTGATCGTGCGCGACACCGAGGCCGAAGCGCGCGACTATGCCGAGCATCTGGTCAGCAGGCTGGACGACGAGCTCGGCGCGCTGATCCGCGGCCGGGCGCACGATTCCACCAGTCTGGGCGTCAGCCACCAGGCCCGCGCCCGCGAACTGGCCGACAAGTTCGGCTATGTCGAACCTCACCTCTGGACCGGGATCGGCCGCGCCCGCTCGGGCTGCGGCGCGGCGCTGGTGGGATCGGCCGACCAGGTGCTGAGCGAGCTGGAACAGTATCGCCGGATGGGGGTGCGCGCCTTCATCCTCTCGGGCTACCCCCATCTGGACGAATGCCGCCAGTTCGGCCAACGTGTCCTTCCGAACCTCAAGACCTGCTCGCTGCCCGAAGCCTATGGTCGGGTGCCGGAGGAAACACCGCAGACCCCGCTCGGGGCAGGAGAACGCCGCTGATGGCCAAGGACAGCACCGCCACCGCCCGCCGCATAGAGCTGACCGACGATCTGAGCCTCAGCCGCATCGTCTATGGCACATGGCGGCTCGGCGATGCCGACGATACCAGCCCCGCCGCCGTGCGCGCCAAGCTCGAAGCATGCCTGGACCAGGGCATCACCACCATCGACCAGGCCGACATCTATGGCGGCTACATGGCCGAAGAGATCCTGGGCGCCGCGCTGAATGACGCGCCGGAGCTGAAGGACCGGATCGAGATCGTCACGAAATGCGGCATCGTCGTTCCCGCCGGGCGCCATTCGGCCGCGAAGGTGAAGCACTACAATACCTCCGGCCACCACATCATTGAATCCGCGGAACATTCCCTGAAACTGATGGGGATCGAGCGCATCGACCTGCTGCTGATCCACCGCCCCGATCCGTTCATGAACCACGACGAGACCGGGGCCGCGCTGGATGCGCTTGTGGCGCAGGGCAAGGTTCGGGCGGTGGGCGTGTCGAACTTCCGGCCGCACGATTTCACGCTGCTGCAATCGGCGATGGAGACGCAACTGGTCACCAACCAGATCGAGATCAGCCTGTCGCGCCCGGAATCCTTCGTGAACGGCGACATCGCGTTCCTGCAGGAACGCCGCCTGCCGCCCATGGCCTGGTCGCCGCTCGGCGGCGGCGGGCTGATGACGGGCAAGTCGGGTCACGGGGCGCTGCGCACTGCCCTGGCCGACCTGGCCCACCGTCAGGGGCTGGAGATGTCGGCCGTCGCCGTGGCCTGGCTGCTGGCGCATCCGGCCCGGATCCTGCCGGTCATGGGCACGAACAACCTGGACCGCATCCGCGCGCTGTCCGATGCCTGGCAGGTCGAGATGGACCGCCAGACCTGGTTCGAGCTTTATACCAGGGCACTGGGGCACGAGGTGCCCTGATGGCGGATGGAGGGGGCATGATCTGCAGCTTCACGCCGGGTCCCGACACCGAGCGCGCGTTGCGCGATGCCTTGGGCCGCTTCGCCACCGGCGTCACGGTCGTCACCACCGCGACCGCGGAGGGCCCGGTGGGGATCACCGCCAACAGCTTCGCCGCCGTGTCTCTGGTCCCGCCGCTGGTGCTGTGGTCCCCGGCCCGGGCCTCGCGCCGCTTCGCGGCCTTCGTCGAGGCGCCCGAATTCGCGATCCACGTGATGGCCGACGACCAGTTCGATGTCTGCGGCGGCTTCACGCGCCGCGGCGGCGCCTTCGACCGGCTGGACTGGCACGCGTCGCCCGATACCGGCGTGCCGCTGATCGACGGCTGCCTGGCGCGGTTCGAATGCAGCCGGCACGCAGTGCATGACGGCGGCGATCATGCCATCGTCGTGGGGCGGGTCCATGCCGTCTGCTACCGGGAGGGAGAGCCGCTTCTGTTCGCGGGCGGCCGGTACGGACGGTTCGACCCACACGATTGACGCACCGCAGCGGCGGGCAATGGCCGAAGACGCATCAACGCGCGGGCCGAAACAGGGAGGAGACGGCGGATGGGCGTCCTGAAAGGGCTGCTCCGGCCATTGCAGACATGGAACGACCTGATCCTGCCTGTGGGCCGCGCCCTGGCTGTCGCGGCCCTGGCGCTGATGGTTCTGGCGATCCTGATCCAGGTCTTCTTCCGCTACGTGCTGAACAACGCCCTGCCCTGGCCGGACGAGGCCGCGCGCTTCGCCATGCTGTGGATGACCGGACTGATCGCGCCGCAGGCCTATCGCCGGGGGGCCTTTGTCGCCATCGACATGCTGGAAGCCGCCCTGCCCCGCGCGGCATCCGCCCTGCTGTCGCTGGCGCTCCTGGCCCTGTCGCTGCTCGTTCTGGTCGTGGCCGTGCGGATCGGCTGGTCCGAGGTGACCGGGTTCGGCGGCCGCTTCGCCACCGCCTCGCTCTGGGTGCCGGACCTGTCGGGGGGCTGGCTGCGGGTGCCGCGCAGCTGGATGATGACCTCGCTGCTGGTCGGGCTCGCGCTGATGATCGTCGTCAATGTCGAGCTGATGCTGCGCAGTCTGATCGTGATGGCCGGCGGCGGCGCGATGCTGAAACCCATCGCGGCGCCCACGGACGAGCTGATGGCGGAATGAGATGCTGATCTGGTTCCTTCCCGTCTTCCTGGTGACGCTGCTGGTCGGGTTGCCGGTCTTCTTCGGGCTGCTGGCCGCACCCGGCCTGCTGCTGTGGCTGAACGGGCAGGAACGCGACATCACCCTTCTCTACCGCAATCTTTACAACGGGATGGACAGCTTTCCGCTGATGGCGATCCCGTTCTTCATGCTGGCCGGAGAGCTGATGAACAAGGGCGGCATCACCGAGCGCCTGGTCGAGTTCAGCCAGGCGCTGATGGGGCATCTGCGCGGCGGGCTGGCCCATGTGAACGTGCTGTCGTCGATCCTGTTCGCCGGGCTGTCGGGCTCGGCGGTGGCCGATACCTCGGCGCTCGGCTCGATGCTGATCCCGGCGATGGAGCGTCAGGGCTATACCCGCCGCTTCGCCGCGGCCATCACCGCGGCGTCCAGCGTGATCGGCCCGATCATCCCGCCCTCGGGGATCATGATCATCTATGCCTATGTGATGGGGGAAAGCGTGGCGGCGCTGTTCCTGGCCGGCATCGTGCCGGGGGTGCTGGTCGGCCTGTCGCTGATGGTGATGATCCGCGTGCTGGCCGATCGCTACGACCTGCCCAAGGCCGAGCGCGTCGTGCGGCGGGCGCAGCCGCTGGCGCCGCTGGAATACTGGACCTCGTTCGTCCTGGTCCGGCTGAACCTGGGCTGGCTGATCGCCGCCTTCGTTCCGGTCGCGGGGGCGACCGGGGAATGGCTGGCCCTGGCCGGCGGGATCCTGGCCGCCCATGCGCTGGCCCTCGGCCTGCGGCGGGCGATGTCGCGCGACATGCGCATGGTCTGCAAGCGGGCCGTCGTGCCCCTCCAGACCCCGATCCTGATCCTGGGGGGCATCCTGGCCGGCATCTTCACCCCCACCGAGGCGGCGGCCGTCGCCGTGGCCTATGCCCTGCTGGTCGGGTTCTTCGTGCTGCGCACCCTGCGGCCGGCCGACCTGTCCGAGGTCTTCGCCCGCGCCGCCGCCACATCGGCCGTGGTGCTGCTGCTGGTCGGGGCCGCCATGGCCTTCAAGACCGTTGTCAGCCTGTCCCATGCGCCCGAGATGCTGGCCGGATGGGTGCTGACCCTGTCCGAGAACCCACTGATCCTGCTGTTCCTGATCAACCTTCTGCTGTTCGCGGTCGGCATGTTCCTGGATGCGGGGCCGGCGATCATCATTCTGGGGCCGATCCTGGGGCCGATCTTTACCGATCTGGGCGTGCACCCCGTGCATTTCGCCATCATCATGAGCGTCAACCTGACCGTCGGCCTGGCCACGCCGCCGATGGGGCTGGTGCTGTTCGTGGCCAGTTCGGTCTCGGGCGAGCGGGTCGAGACCATCGCCCGGGCCATACTGCCCTTCCTCGCGATGGAGGCTCTGGTGATCTTCCTGATCACCTATTTCCCCGCGCTTTCCATGACGATCCCGCGGCTGACGGGCTTCGTGAACTGAACCGACGACATTTCCAAGGGAGGACGAGAAATGAACAAGATCATGCGCCGGGCCGCACTGGCGGCGATGCTGACCGGCGCGGCCGGCATGGCCGCCGCGCAGGAATTCACCCTGCGGGCGACCGCCAATTCCAACGAGAACGACGAGGATTACGACGGGCTCGTCGTCTTCAAGAACTACGTCGAACAGGCGTCGAACGGGCAGATCGGGGTCGAGATGTTCATCGGCACGCAGCTGTGTTCGAACGGTGCCGAATGCCTGCAGGGCGTGGCCGACGGGTCGATCGACATCTACATCTCGACCTCGGGCGGGGTGTCGGGGATCTTTCCCTTCGTCCAGGTGCTGGACCTGCCCTATCTGATGGCCGACGACCGGGTGGCGGAAAAGGTTCTGGATGCCGGGTCCAGCTTCACCGACACGATGCAGCAGATGACGCTGGACGCCTCGGGTGGCGCGGTGCGGCTGATGACCATCGGCAATACCGGCGGCTGGCGCAACTTCGCCAACACCCAGCAACGCGTGACGAAGCCCGAGGATCTGGCGGGGATGAAGATCCGCACCGTGGTGGCCGA